>Ga0364859_10046_pt1 | contig 86841 bp, 77 predicted proteins | sample ExccelAu500001D3_FD_206911 | JGI IMG/M metagenome (GOLD analysis project Ga0364859, IMG submission 206911) | Enriched cells from Trout Bog Lake Hypolimnion, Wisconsin, USA - BchlTB.Aug20.5000.01 .D3 | ecosystem: Environmental > Aquatic > Freshwater > Lake > Hypolimnion/Profundal zone | place: USA... | reverse complement strand
TTAAAATCTGGGTGTTTAATGTTATATTGTGAATTTTTATAACAGAATGCAAAAATTCACAGGATTCATTTTACCTGTTTGTTTAACTAATAGAAAATAAACTTAGCTATGAAAAATTTTTATTTTAGTGTATTATGCGTACTTTTTTATACTGCTGTTTCTGCACAAAATGATTTTTACTTAGGGGTTAAAGCAGGTGTTAGTATACCAAATCTTACCAGTGGTTCCGGAAATTCTAATCCTGTAGCTAATGGATGGTCATCTAGCCTGGGGCCCTATTTTGGATTGGCCTCAGTGTATACCCTTAACCAAAAATGGGCTCTGCAGGTTGAATTAAATTATGCTTCTCAGGGCGGTAAGAAAAGTGGTGTACAGGCAATACCCACAGCAGATTTTGCATCCTCCATACCTCCGGGAGTGCAAGTGCCAACCTATTTATATGCTAATTTTAAAACGGTGGCCCGTTTAAATTATCTGGAATTACCTGTAATGATTAAATACAGTATTCCATTGAATGAAAAGTTTGATTTTTTTATCAATGCAGGCCCTTATGCAGGGTTACTGCTAAGTGCTAAGAATGTTAGTAGTGGCACTGGTAATGTTTACCTGGATGCACAGGAAACACAACAAATTCCCACTCAGCTTCTACCTCAGCCAGTTTCATTTGCCGGCACCCAGGATATTAAAAGTAGCCTTAAACAATTTAATACTGGTATTCAGGGTGGTGTGGGCATATCCCTTAAAATAAAAAATAATCTTTTGTTTTTTGCTGCCAGTGGCAATTATGGATTTATAGCTATTCAGAAAAATTCATCAGATGGTCAAAATAATACTGGTGCGGCTACGGCTACTCTTGGCTATTTAATAAAGTTTAATTAAACTGATAAAAAAAGGCTGCCGCAAATATTTACGGCAGCCTTTTTTTATGAGAATAAGACCAGTCTTTTATGCCAGTTGAAATCCTTTGGCTTCCAGTTGTTCATAAATAGCTGCACTAACTTCACTTTCAGTCTGTTCTGTTTTACTGATATTTTTACACCAGAAGGATACTTTAACTACCACAGTTTTTGAAGTAATGCCGGTAATAATTACTCCCGGTTGTTTCTGAACAAAAACATTGGGGTTGAGTATAACGGTTTCCTGAATAAGTGCAATAAGCTCTTCAGTATGAAAAGGTTTTAAAACAGTAAACTGTACACTTGTCCGGATCTGATTATTACTCAGAGTATAATTAATAATATTATGCGATAAGATATCTCCGTTGGGGATGATTATTTCAGCACCATCATCCGTTAAAAGCGTACTGGCACGTACACTTATTTCTTTAACCCTGCCCTTTTTATCACTGATCTCCACAATATCGCCGATACGGATGGTGCGGTCAAATATCAGCATTACACCCGATACCAGGCTGTTTACCAGGCTCTGAAGTCCAAGGCCAATACCAATGCCTAATGCACCAAGTATTACAGTAATGCGGTCCATTGGTAATCCGGAAGCAGCTACTGCCAGTAAAAAGCCAGCCACCAATAACAGTAACCTGGTAATGAGTAAACGGGAACGCTGCCCTTTATTATCATCCCAGGTTTCATCTCCTGTATCTCCAAAAAAGAAGGCAATATATTTCTGAAGAAAATTGGAAATCCAGATGATGATAATGAATAAGAAAATACCGCCCAATGTAAAGGAAAAAGTGCCAATCAACTGGGTAGTATTCATTAAAGTACTGATATAGTTTGAAATGATATCGTAAATATTGAGGTTATCAGCCAACTCCACCAGCCAGAGGATTGCAGAAACAGTATATAGAATACCAGACAGCCCTTTTTCAATATTTTGCCAGTCGAATTTCTCGGGATACTTTTTCCGTATACGGCTTGTTTTGATTTGCAGCAGAAAAGCTTCTGTAAGTATCCTGGAAAATGAATACAAAGCAAGCGCTGTACTAAAGGCAAAAATACCTGTACTGTAAAAAAGTTGGGTAAGGGTAAACCTGCCTATCAGATTGCTGATTGCAGCCAGCAGATTACAGAGGATATAAACAACCAGCAACACTAATAAAAACTGTTTACTGCTTTTTTTGCGGTTTTTCAGGAGTGGTTTTCCTGCAATAACCCCAAACAGTGCAGCAGTAATATTGGTTATAAAGATCCAGATCCTTTGATCATAAGGGGGTAATTCCAGCCAGCGAATGATAAACAGAGAAACTAAGAGCAGGCAGAAACAAACCCACAGTAAAAATATTCTTCCGGATAAGCGTTTATAAAATTCAATGGTTAAAACTGTAAGTAATAATATTTGCAGCAATTCTGTATAAATTACCGGGGCATTCAGGTCGTATAAAGGGGCAAGTGTAACAATGATTAATATTGCAGACAGTATTTTATAGGGAATAATATAGCTTAATCCAAATTCCTGGATCGCTTCAAATCTGTTCAGTCGTTTAAGTGTATTGAGGTTAACACTAATCCAAACGAGGAAGAGAATACCCATCAACAATAGAATAAACCGGTCGCTTTTAATATTCAGAAAATAAAAACGTGCCATTCTCCATTCACTTCCTTTCCGCAATTTCACTGCATTTTCCTGTAATTTTTCTTCTGTAGTCGGAGCTTCCCAAAGGAAGGGTACTTCTTTGTTGAAAATGCCAAACCCGGTTTTTTTTAATTGGGAATTGATTTTCAGAATCATTTCATCAATGGCAATAATATTGGAAGATGCATGCACCCTCAACTGGTTAATCAGGTTAACAGTTAGTTTAATTAAGCTGTCTGATATTATTTTTTTATCGTTAAGCTCCTGTAACTGGATATCAAAGGAATCAGTCAATGCCGGGCTGGATATAATGCGGTATAGTATACTGTCTTTTCTGAGCATTAATACTGATTTTCCCAACCGGTCCATTGCAGTATCATAACGGTCTAGTGTACCTGAATAGCCAACTGTCTTTCCCCTTAACTCATCCAGCAGGTTGGCAAACATTTGCAGGTTTTGCAGGTTGGCTGTACTGCCCCCTTTTTTCAATCTTCTTTTAATCATTATTAAGGCGGAATCATTATTTTCCAGTCCGGATTCAATATGGTCCAGATTAGAAAATTTTGATAATTCAACCGGTACAGTATTAAAAATCTGGTATACTTTTTCAATTTCAGCCAGATAATCGCCTGTGGACAGGGTATCATTAACAGCCAGTGAAGCAGAATCAAAACGTTTATGTTTTATTCTGTTATGGTTTTGTGCCTGCAGGTTATTTGTTCCAATAATCAGTACTATAAAAAAAAGGCATGCTTTTTTGAAAGTAAGGTTTGCACTCAATGAAAAGAACATAGTTCAATCAATTAAAAAAGATGAAGAAATAACTGGCGTTTTATTTTAATCATTAAAAATAAGGCAATAGCAGGTAATTGAAAGCCTTCAATACTGCTATTGTTATTAAGTTAACAGGGTAGATTAACTTTTATCCAGCGCCTGCACTATGTCAGCCAGTATATCAGCCTTATCTTCCAGTCCCACACTAATACGGATCAACCCGGGTGTAATGCTTACTGCATTGCGTTCAGCTTCGGTTAATTTTGCATGGGTGGTGCTGGCCGGGTGAGAAGCAATACTTCTGGTATCACCCAGGTTACCGGTTAAGGACAACATTTTTAAGGCATCTAAAAATTGTTTTCCGCTTTCCAGTCCACCTTTTAATTCAAAACAAACAATACCCCCACCATTCTTCATTTGTTTACGGGCAATCTGGTGTTTAGGGTGGCTGGCTAAAAAAGGATATTTTAAACTGCTAATCTTAGGATGGTTTTCCAGTTGTTCTGCAATAAACAATGCATTGGAAGCATGGCGTTCCATTCTTACATCCAGGGTTTCCAGGCTTTTGCTTAATATCCAGGCATTAAAAGCGGATAGGGCAGGACCTGTACTTCTGCAAAACAGGTAAATTTCATTCACCAGTTCTTTTTTACCCACTACAACACCACCTAATACCCTTCCCTGGCCGTCAATCCATTTAGTGGCAGAATGTACCACCAGGTCGGCCCCTAAGGCCAAAGGCGTTTGTATCACCGGAGAAGCAAAGCAATTGTCCACATTCAAAATCACGTTCCTTTCCTTGGCTATTTTGCTGATCATGGCAATATCCAATATATCCAGTCCCGGATTAGTAGGTGTTTCCAGGTAAATCATTTTGGTATTGGGCTGTATAGCAGCTTTCCATTCTGCTTCAGTAGCCCCTGCAGCTATATAGGAAGCTTCAATACCATATTTGGGTAAATATTTAGAGATAATGGTATGGGTACTGCCAAAAATAGAATCGCTGGATAGGAGATGGTCGCCCTGTTTCAGCAAAGCCATAAAAGACCCGAATATGGCACTCATGCCGCTGGAAGTGGCATAACCTGCTTCTGCACCTTCCAATGCCACTATTTTATCAGTAAATTCCTGCACATTGGGGTTACTGAAACGGCTGTAAATATTATCTTCATTTTCATCCGCAAAAGCAGCCCGCATTTCTTCGGCAGTATCAAAACAGAAACTACTGGTTAGAAAAAGAGGGGTACTGTGTTCCATTTCATCCGTACGTGCTGTCTGGATTCGGATGGCTTTTGTAATAGGTTTCATGCTGTAAAATATTTGTAATAATAATTAATTGGCAACTACCACATCCCATTCCACCACACAACCGGCTGCCCGCAGGGTTGCTGCTACTGAACAATATTTATCAATAGATAAGGCACAGGCTTTTCTGGCTTTCTCTTCATCAATAGTACCGGAAAGCTTAAAAACCACTTTTACATATTTCCATAAAGCTGGTTCTTTATCTTTTTCGCGTTCACCTTCAATCTGCATACTAAATCCGGTAACATCCTGGCGCTGCTTTTTAAGAATGGATACAATATCAATGCCACTGCATCCGCCCAAACTCATCAGTAATAACTGCATGGGCCTTACACCTGAATTATTTCCGCCAATTTCAACCGCGGCATCCATTTTTACGATATGACCGTTGCTGTCGATGGCTTCAAATGCATACGCATTATCCATCCTGTTCAGTTCCACTTTTATCATAGAAAAATAAATTTCTGCAAATGTAATTGAATCATACCCTTACTTTGCTGCCGAAATGTGAAAGCTGTTATGGAAAAGTTTCATGATCCGAATGATTTTGTATTAGAAAACGGGAAAACTTTACAAGGAATCAGTATTGCGTACCATACTTCCGGTAGCCTGAATGCTGATAAAAGCAATGTGGTATGGATTTGCCATGCACTGACTGCCAATGCGGATGCAACGGACTGGTGGAAGGGGGTGGTAGGTGAAAACAGTATTATTAATCCCGGAAAATATTTTATTGTCTGTGCCAATATATTGGGTTCCTGTTATGGAACAACAGGCCCTTTGCATACTAATCCTGCTACCGGTGCTCCTTATTATTCTGATTTTCCGGCAGTTACTATCCGGGATATGGTGAATGCCCATATACTGTTAAGGCAGCATTTAGGCATTGAATCTGTATTTCTGCTGATGGGTGGAAGTATGGGTGGTTACCAGGCATTGGAATGGAGTATTATGGAAAAAGAGCGGATCAGGCACTTATTCCTGATTGCCACTTCTCCTTCAGAAAGTGCCTGGGGTGTTTCGGTACATACGGCACAACGACTGGCCATTGAAGCAGATGCCAGCTGGCGCGACCACCGGCCTGATGCCGGAGCAAGGGGATTAAAAGCTGCACGTGCCATTGGTATTTTAACTTATCGTAATTATGCCATTTTTCAGGATAAGCAAACTGACCCTGACCCGGAAAAGATTGATGATTTCAGGGCATCTTCTTATATTATTTACCAGGGCGATAAACTGGTGAAAAGATTTAATGCATTTAGCTATTGGTTACTGACCAAGGCCATGGATAGTCACCATTTAGGCAGAAAACGTGGGGGGGACCTGATTGCGGCACTCCACTCCATTCAGCAAAAAGCTTTTATTATTGGCATTAAAAGTGATATTTTATGCCCGCTGGATGAGCAAAGGTTTATGGCTTCTCATATGCCCAATGCCAGCCTGGTAGAAATTGATTCCGCCTATGGGCATGATGGTTTTATCATTGAAACAAAACAAATAACCGCTCATCTGGGTGGCTGGTTGAAAACGCTGGAAAAGGATTCATAATTTGTTAAGAAACAAAACGCTGGACTTTCATTTCTCAGCTTAACTTTCCATATAAAATTTGGTGTCATGAAAAACAAAACCCTTCTTGTCTTTTTTTTCTCTTTTGTATGCCTGTTTACGGCAATTGCCCAGGATACCACACAGCAGATGGTACCCAACCGGGTAAATAGTGCTGCTCAGGAAAAGAAGCCCTATGTGATATTGATTTCTGCAGATGGTTTCCGGAATGACCTGGCAGATAAATACCATGCTACTCATTTAATTGCATTAAGAAGCAAGGGGGTGGAAGCGGCTTATATGAAACCAGCTTATCCCTCTGTTACATTTCCCAATCATTATACCATTGTAACCGGTTTATACCCTTCACATCATGGGTTGGTGGATAATTCATTTTATGACGGAGAAAAAGGTTTTTACAGCATGGGTAATAAAAAAGCGGTGGCAGACAGTTCCTGGTATGGTGGAACTCCTTTATGGGTGCTGGCAGAACAGCAACAGATGATCAGTGCCAGTTTTTACTGGGTGGCTTCTGAAAGTGCCATTCAGGGGGTGCACCCATCCTATTATTATATTTATAATGATAAGATTGCTATTGATGAAAGGATCAAAACAGTTAAACAATGGTTGCAGTTACCGGAAGATAAACGTCCGCATTTAATTACTTTTTATTTCCCGGAAGTAGACCATGCCGAACATATGTTTGGAACAGATTCAAAAGAAACTGCCGAAGCGGTTCGTTTTGTAGATGAAAGTGTGGGTAAAATGGTGGATGCTGTGGATGCTTTACATTTACCTGTTAACTTTATTTTTCTGTCAGATCATGGAATGGCAGATGTGGATATAGACCATACCCTTTCCTTACCTGCAGTGATAGATACTGCAAAGTTTATTATACCCAGAAGTGATGTATTGCTGCATTTATATGCTAAAGACAAAAAAGATATAGACCCCACTTACCAGTTGTTAAAAGCAGATGCAAAGGATTATGATGTGTATTTGTTTAAAGATGTACCTGCCAGACTGCATTATGCAGCTTCAGATGATCGCTATAACCGCCTGGGAGATATATTGCTGATTCCTCATTTTCCTAAAGTATTTAACCTGGGTACCCGTAAAACCACGCCCGGAAAACATGGGTTCGACAATGATATACCGGAAATGAGGGCCAGTTTCTACGCATGGGGCCCCGCATTTAAAAACATCCGCATTGATGGTTTTGAAAACGTGCATGTCTACCCCCTGATTGCTACTATTTTAGGATTAAACTTTGATGAAAGCAAAATTGACGGTAAACTTAAAGTGTTACAACCGATATTGAAATAAACAAACTGACTATTACGCTAGTTTCTTTTGTAATTAAATGTAAAATAACAGATCCTCCCCTAAACCTGCAAATAGGTAGCAAGGGGAGGATTTTTGTTTAATGTGCTGCAGTTTCCTGTTTCAGGGATTCGAATAAAGTCCATGGATGAGCTTTCATGTCCTTTAAATATTTTTCCTGCCACCTGTATTCGGGGTGCGCCGTATAGAATTTCTCCCCTATAAAATCAGCCCCGCAGGGATGTCCCATCCTGGCCCATATCTTCATGTCTTTTGCCAGGTCTGCCGTAGTAAGCTTTGCCTGTACAGCTCCCATTGGATAATAGGGTGCATTGTCCCATTCCTTGCAACCCAAAGAATCTTCATCAATATGGCCGCAAACCACACAACGGTTATTGGCATTTTTGTTTTGCAAAACATCATAATGGTCGGCCTCCAATACTTTTCCTGTTTCAATATCCAGTTTGCCTTTCAGGTCTGTAACCAGTTGTTCCATTCTCTTTTTCCGGGTATTGGGAGATGTGGTGGCATTATGCACATCAAAAGTGGTTTCTTCTTTAATCAGTTTAGGGTCGCTCGGAAAATTAGAACCTATAATAGCAGTGTCTTTACTTCTCCACACCCGGTAATCCTTTAAACCTAATTCCAGTTTAGCCACTTCATTTGTTTTGGTATCCCCAATCAGCCAGTCGTTTGCATAACCACCGTTATTGTCTGTGGTAAAGATTTTTATCACATCATCAATACTGTTGCTGTATTGGGCAGCTTTACGTGCACGCATAAACTCTGGTACTGCAGCCGTATTAAAGCCTTTAAACTGGGTAATAGTGGTTTCTGTAATGAGTATGCCATTGGCAGTAATGAGAAAATCATCACCACTATGAATAAAGCCGGGCATACAATCCATTAAAATATGGTTGCCTTTTTCCGGTACAATATCTGCAATTACATTCCAGTGCTGGCCATAAATATATTCTGTCCAGTTATTGTGCCCAATTACAATCTTACCATCTTTGGTAAAACTGCCGGTTGCAATAAATGCACTGCAATTACCCGGTGCTTTATTATCACCACTACCAGGATGTTCTTTGTTCATTAAAAGCGGTACATAATAATATCCCAGTTCTTCAAATGCATTAAAGGCAGTAATGTCTAAACTGTCATAATTAAGATGCTGTGCATGCAATCCCTCCACAATACCATTGATTTCATCTTTATATTCCCGGTCCAGCTTATTCCATAAAAAACTCCCGGCACAGGAACGGTAAAAGGCCCAGTCCTTTTTGGTCTCATGGTTTAAATAAAAACTAACGGATTGTATAGCAGTATCAATAGCACCAGCCAGGAGGTAACCATGCTGATAGCCGATGACAGATGGGCTACCTTCCAGATGAACATAAGCCCATCCGTTCTGGTAGTTTTTACTTGCTTTTGTAAGCCGTTTATCCGGTTGCTGCCCCTGTTTGCAGGATAAAACACAAATGACCATCAGGGTAACAAGCAGTGGAAGTACTTGCTTCATAGTATTAGCATTGGTAAGCCTTAAATATAATCATCAAAATGGAAGGGAAAAAATACCCAAAGAAAAAAAAGTAAAATAAATTTGGAATAACTAAAATTATTAGTAATTTGTGGTCTAAATTTATTAGCTATGAGTTATGCCGGAAAAAATCTTCGTTATTTACGCAAGCTGCGTGGATGGACACAGGAGGAGTTTGCGAATAAATTGGATGTAAAGCGATCTCTTATTGGTGCTTATGAAGAAGAACGTGCAGAGCCTAAACTGGAAGTGCTCGAAACACTGTGCAATATTTTTAAACTAAGCCTGGATGAATTGATTCTGAAAGATTTAACAGCGCCCAAAGGAACCAGTTTTATGGAACAGAGGCGGAAGCTCAAAATGGTTTCTTCCGGTTCTGTGGAAATACAGTTTGTTCCCCTCAAAGCCACTGCAGGATATATGTCAGGCTATGCGGATCCTGATTTTCTGGATGAACTGAATACTTTTACTTTACCCATGCTGGCACCTGGACAGTACCGTGCATTTGAAATTATCGGGGATAGTATGCTGCCCACACCCAGTGGCAGTGTAATTGTAGGGGAAAGGGTAGAAGATATGGAAGAAGTTAAGAACAGCAATACCTATGTAGTGTTATCCAAAAATGATGGGGTGGTTTATAAAAGGGTATTAAAAAATAACAGGAGTAAAAATAAAATTACACTGGTCAGTGATAACCCGGTATATGAGCCCTATACCGTTAATTCTGATGAAGTGCTGGAATTATGGAAAGCAGTATACATTTTGCAAAAAGCAAACATGATACAGCGCTGGGATGTAAATTCTCTGGCTGGTATGGTAAATAATTTGCAGGAACAGGTAAGCAGCCTGCAGAAGAAGATTAATTAAACGAAATGGTGGGTTAGTAAGTATAGGCTCCGGTATTTTTACCGGGGCTTTTTATGCATACAGACTTAAGGCTGTCCGGAAGGTATTGCAATGTGCTTCCACAATGGTACGGATATCGGGTGAATAACCACCGCCCATGGCAACTGTTACCGGAATCTTATGTTTAATCAGTATATTAAATACAAACTGATCGCGCAGCTTGCAGCCGTCCATACTCACTTTTAGTTTGCCAAATTTATCAGTAGCTAATATATCCACACCGGATAAATAAAAAGCAAAATCGGGTTGTACTGTTTCTATTAAACGGGGTAAATGTTCCTGTAATAATTGCAGGTATTCATTGTCGCCTATCCCTTCCTTTAAAGGAATATCCAGACTGCTCTGTTCTTTATGAAAGGGATAATTATGCGCCCCATGCATGCTGAAGGTAAAAACACGTTCCTCCCTTTCAAAAATTTTTGCAGTACCATTGCCCTGGTGCACATCCAGATCAATGATTAAGATCTTTTTTGCCAAACCATTCTGCAATAGATAATAAGCACTGATGGCAAAATCATTCAGTAAGCAAAAGCCTTCGCCACGGTCTGTGAATGCATGATGCGTGCCACCGGCAACATTTAAAGCTACACCTGATTCCATTGCATACAAACAGCAATCAATACTACCCTGTGCAATTTTCAGTTCCCGTGCAGTTAATGCCGGTGATTGGGGAAATCCGATTTTTCTTTGTTCTGATAGGGAAAGGGTTTGATGCAGCAGTTTATCCAGATAAGCAGCATCATGTGCCAGCAATACTATATTTTCCGGACATGTGTCAGGCTGAAACAAGTTTATTGAGGTGATACTTCCTTCATACAATAATTGCTCCGGAATCAGTTCATATTTAAGCATCGGAAACCGGTGACCTTCCGGTAAGGGATGCGCATAAATTGGGTCAAAAGCAATTTTAATCATTGTATTTCCAGGATTGAATGTTCTAAAATGGCAAATGCCTTTTCATTTTTTTTAGGTTCAATGGTATGCAGACCAGTAAACCTGCTGAAAGCAGGGAGTACCCCATAGGTTTTGCCAAAGTAAAAACAGGGGAAATTAAGATTTTGTTTGCCCAGCCCTTTTAAACCCACTCCCGGATGTATATGGCCGGAAACATAATACTGTCCATCTGCCAGTTCTTTCTGCTCTCTAATATCATGAATAAAAGAAATATTGCGGATAGCATATAACTGGTCATGACAGTTAATACCTGCCTGCTGATACCACTCTGCTTTTAAAATATCATGGTTCCCTTTTATCAGGTGAATATTCAGGTAAGCAAAGTCCTTTCTCCATTTCAAAAACAGATCCATTTCTTTATTGGCGGCACTATGAAACAGATCACCCACCACCAGCAGCTGATTTACTTTAAAATGGGTTACCAGGTCTGTTAGTCGTTGAAGGTCTTCTTTATAAATATTCTGAGGAACTGCAATGCCGCTTTTTCTGAAGTGGCCTGATTTCCCAAAATGAAGATCTGCCAGGATCAATGCTTGTTCCTCTTCCCAAAAGATGACCCTTTCGGGTGACAACCAAAAGGTATTTTGCAGGAAGGGGAAATAAAAAGGTGATTTCATGGCGCAAATAAACCGTAAAAATAATTGTTGATTATATATTTCTGATTATCCGTGTATAGTATTATTTTTATTCAAAATTCGTCCACCAAAACTCTATATTATGTCAGATTCTATGTCTTTTGAACAGGAAACAGAAAAAAAGCCGGGCAATCTGAAAGTCCTGACTTTATTAACTTTTATCGGATGCGGGTTACAATTGGTATTAACACCATTGTCTATCTGGTTTATGAGATTTTCTGAAAAAGCAGTCGAAGCAAATCCGGACGCTTTATCTAAAATGACACCATCTCAGCAAATGGATTATGAAAAAGGTAAACCTGTAATGGATGCCATGCTGGCTAATCAGCCGATTGTCTACCTGATGACTTTTATTGGCGTTGGCCTTTGTTTTTACGGTGCATTAACCATGCGTAAACTTAAGAAAGAAGGTTTTTATTTTTATGTACTGGGGCAGATCGTTCCAATCATTATTGGTTTGATATTCCTTGGTTTTAGTGTGCAGTTCAGTACACCTTCTTCCTATATTTTCGGATTGGGAATTCCGGCTGTCTTTATTGTTTTATATGGCCTGCATTTAAAATACATGACCAAATAAATTTCATAAAAAAGGCTGCAAATTTAACCTGCAGCCTTTTTTATTTTGCCTTGTTTAATTGCTCCTGCATTCTTTTTACCCTTTCTTCCAACCGTTCAGACGATAATGTATTTCGGTTTAGGCCATCTACAATAATGGGAAAACTGAGTGGGGTTAACCTAACAGGGTGGGTAATAATAATATCGCTTTTTTGAATTCTCTGTAAGGCATTCCGCAGCCTTAGTTCCTCCATTTGCTGGTCCATCACTTCAGTAAAAGCCTGTCTCAGTAATAAATTACCAGGTTCATATTCCCTTAGCACCCTGAACAACAGGGATGCTGAAGATTGTAAATGCCTTGCTTTTTTTTGCTCACCCGGAAATCCCTGAAATATCAAACCACCTATAACTGCAATATCCCTGAACTTTCTGCTGGCCATTTCAGCACTGTTGATACTTTTCTGAATATCTGCAAGCAGGTGTTGGTCGGACAACAACAGCTTTGCATTCTCACTGTCAAAAGGAATGGGCTGGTCGCTCAGTAATTCAAATCCATAGTCGTTCATCGACACTGAGAAAGTGATGGGCAGTATTTTACCAATCCGGTAAGCCAGTAATGCACTCAGGGCTTCATGCACCTGACGGCCTTCGAAAGGGTATACCAGTAAATGAAACCCGTCTTTATCTGCAATATGTTCAACCAGTAATTCATGGTATTGAGGAATATGAGATAAATCCTGCTGGATCTGAAAAAGAGGAGCCAGGCATTTCATTTCACGGCAGACATCTTCCTGTAAAGCCTGTGTAAATGTATGCCGGAGCACATCGCCCAGGTTAGCTGTGAGCGACATACGTCCGCCCATCCAGCTGGGTACAATAGACTTTTTAGCGGTAGAAGGTTTTACAATAGCACTCATGTCTTTAATGCCTACCAGTTCCAGGTTCCTGCCTGCCAGTGTAAATACAGTACCAGGTTCTAAGCGACTGATAAACCACTCTTCAATGACCCCTATAAATTTACCATTCATCAATTGCACCCGCATCATAGAATCACTGACTATTGTACCAATATGCATCCGGTGCCGCATGGCCATCCTTTTATTTCGGATGCGGTAAATGCCATCTTCCACTTCCACTTTTTTATATTCATCATAATGTTGCAGGGCATTACCACCCGTAGTAATATAGTGCAGTACAGATAACCATTCATCCCTTGTAATCTCATTAAAGCAATAAGTACTGCTGATTTCCCGGAAAATGTTTTCCGGTTCAAAGCCCTCACCAATAGCCAGGGTGCAGAGAAACTGGATCAGTACATCAAAACACAAGAGCAGGGGTTCTTTGCTTTCAATAATTTTTTCTTCGATGGCATTTTTTAAAGCAGCAGCTTCCACAAGCTCCAGTGAATGGGTGGGCAGAAAATAGATTTTACTGATATCACCAGGTTTATGTCCGCTTCTGCCAGCCCTTTGTAAAAAGCGGGCAACTCCTTTAGGGGAACCCACCTGAATTACGGTATCAACCGGACGGAAATCGACTCCCAGATCAAGACTGGCTGTACAAACAACGGCTTTCAACTTTTGGGTATGCAGGGCTTCTTCCACCCATAGCCTTAATTCCTGTTCAATACTGCCATGGTGAAGCGCAATAGCTCCTGCCAGATGGGGTGCCAGGTTTAAAATAGTTTGGTACCATACTTCACTCATCCCCCTTGTATTGATAAAGATGAGGGTAGTATTGCTTTGTTCTATGACAGGGATCAATTTATGGGCCATTTTAATACCTAAATGTCCAGCCCAGGGATAGGTTTCAATTTCATCGGGAATGATCGATTCTACTGTTATTTCTTTATGCAGGTTTGCACAGACCGTCCTCCCTTTTTGTGGTATTGGTTTTAATAAAACTTCCTGTGCCTGTTCCAGGTTGCCGATAGTGGCACTGATGCCCCATAGAGATGCAGGTTGACTGGTACAATGAATAATCCTTGAGATAGCCAGTTCTGTTTGAATGCCTCGTTTACTGCCCAGTAATTCATGCCATTCGTCTACTGCTATAAGATGAACAGATTTAAATACAGCCGGATAATTTTTCTGTGCCAGTAACAGGTGCAGGCTTTCCGGAGTAATAATCAGAATCTCCGGCATATTTACTTTCTGTTGCAGTCTTTCTTTGGTAGCCGTATCTCCATTCCGGATGCCTACCCGCCAGCTCATTCCCAATTCTGCAATAGCTTCTTCCATAGCTCGGCCAATATCTTTGGCCAATGCACGTAAGGGGGTAATCCAGATTAACTGTAAGCCATTATTTTTTCTGGAATGATAATGACCGGGATTTTGATTGATAAAACGAATGATGCTACCCAAAAAAACGGCATAGGTTTTACCACAACCGGTAGGTGCATTGACTAAACCGCTTTCTCCGTTTATAATATATTGCCAGGTTTCTTCCTGATAAGGAAAAGGTTTAAATTCCTTTGCTGCCAGCCAGCTTGCAATTATTTCATATCCCTTGGTTTCCAGCAGCTTCATTTCAGGTAATTTCAGTTTGTCTTTATGCTGCACAATTTATAAATTACAATCTTCTTCACCTCAATTCTTATTATGTTAGCAAAATTTTTTCGTTTACAGGAACATCAGACTACAGTTAAGACAGAATTACTGGCAGGGTTAACTACTTTCTCTACAATGGCTTATATCCTGGCCGTAAATCCTTTTATACTTTCCAAAACAGGTATGGATTTTAATGCGGTGATGGTGGCTACGGCTTTAACGGCTATTACAGGCACTTTAATCATGTCTTTATGGGCTAAGTTGCCCATTGCAGTTGCTCCGGGTATGGGATTGAATGCTTTTTTTGCTTATACCATTGTATTGGGAATGGGGTATACCTGGCAGTTTGCTTTAACAGCGGTATTTCTGGAAGGCATACTGTTTATTATTTTGTCATTATTGAATATCCGGGAAGCCATTATCAATAGTATCCCCACTGATATTAAGAAAGCGATTTCTGTTGGGATTGGTTTGTTTATTGCATTAATCGGATTGGTCAATGCCGGTATTATTGAAACAGGAATGGTGTCTGTGGGCAATCATCAGCTGGATGGGGTGATTGTTAAGCTGGGAAATATGAAATCAGCAGCTGTGCTGGTAGTAGTGGTTGGTTTGTTTGTAAGTGCCGCACTGCTGTATCGTAAATTCAATGCGGCTTTACTGGTAGGGATTATAGTGGCAACAGTGATAGGTATTCCCCTTGGGTTAACCCATTTGCCTGCTGATGGAAAACTGATCAGCCTGCCGCCTTCTATAGCACCGGTATTTTTTAAAATGCAGTTTTCCAGTATCTTTTCCTGGGATATGCTGATTATTTTATTTACCCTGTTAACGGTAAACCTTTTTGATACGGTGGGTACATTGATTGGTTGCTGCACTGCCGGGAATTTACTGGATGCTTCAGGCAAGATTCCCAATGTTAAAAAAGCCTTGCTGGCTGATGCCGTGGGAACAACCGCAGCTGCCATATTCGGAACAAGTGTGGCTACTGCTTATATTGAAAGCGCCAGTGGTATAGCTTCCGGAGGTAAAACAGGTCTGACTTCCTTTACTGTAGCTATGTTATTTGTACTGGCTTTATTTTTTGCCCCATTATTCTCTATTATTCCTGCTGCTGCTACTGCCCCGGCATTGATAATAGTAGGTTTTTTAATGATGCGGGAAGTGGTGCATATAGATTTTACTGATATCACCCATGCATTGCCTGCATTTCTGACCATTGTGATGATGCCTTTTACCTACAGTATTGCTGAAGGGATTGTTTTTGGAATGGTGAGTTATACGGCATTGAAAATCATGACCGGCAAATGGAGAGACGTAAGTATAACCATGTATGTGCTGGCGGTTTTATTCCTGTTTAGTATATTGATCAAGTAAGTTAATGCAGGATTTCAATTAATTATTCATGTTTCTTCATAAATAGTTTATCAAACCAGTGCAGTAATATTTCTTCCAGTTTAACAGCCAGTTTTTCTGTGGTATTACTAATGGTTTCCTGAACCTTTGGAATAGAAAATAAAATGGATACCCAACTATTCTTTACATTTTCTCCCGTTCTTTTAAAAAGGGTATTGCGCAGCAGTTGAGGAAATTGTTGCTGTAAATGGCTCCAGTTATGTTCCATTTTTTGTTCCATTTCAATTTTTCTGGAATGTAAAACTTCCATTTCACGGTCAATATCCTGTAGTGTATATATTTTCTTATTCATGGTCCTGTTGAAAATTTTGTTTGATTAATACCTGGATGGCAGGATTGATAAATAACTGTTTCCTGAATAACACACAAACAATCAGTACCAGTAAAAAAAAACCGGTAACAATACTAAATCCGGCTGCATAACTGTGTAAGCTTTCTCCCAGCAGGAATCCGATAGAAAGACCTCCGAATAAAAAAATAATGGTTAGTAAAAACATGGAGAGGATCAACCAGATAATCAGGCCGCTTACCTGTGCAGAGGTTTTTAATAATTCCAGTTTAAAAATACGGATACGCAGTTCTGCATAATCAGTCAGCAAATGCTTATTCTCTCTCAAAAATTCGAAAAGATCTTTAGAATTGTCTTCCATGATAAAAAATTATCAGGAAAGTTACATAAAACTACTGAGGGTAGCTTCTATAAAAAAAAGAGGGGTAACGAGAACGTTACCCCGGATGTTGTTGCGGTGCAATGCAACTTTGATTATGCCAACACGTAAATGGATCCTAATGAAATTGTGCAGTTTCTGTACTCTCATTCATGGCCACTGTAGAAGCACCATGCTGAACGGTATTCTGTACATAGTCGAAATAACCGGTACCTACAAAACTCTGGTGTTTCACTGCACGGAAACCCTGATCCTGTAATGCAAATTCTTTCTGTTGTAACTGAGAGAAGCCTGCCATTCCTTTTTCCCTATAGGCACTGCTCAGTTCAAACATAGAAGTATTCAGCGCATGAAAACCAGCAAGGGTAATAAACTGGAACCTGTAGCCCAATGCGGCCAGTTCTTCGCGGAAGCTTTCCATCTCTGTTTCATTCAGGTATTTTGCCCAGTTAAAGGAAGGGGAACAGTTATATGCCAGTAACTTTCCAGGGAATTTTGCATGGATAGCGTCTGCAAATTCTTTAGCAATTTTTAAGTCAGGTTTAGAAGTTTCCATCCAGAGCATATCTGCAAAAGGTGCATAGGATAAACCCCTTGAAATACATTGTTCCACCCCATTTTTTACATGGTAAAACCCTTCATTGGTTCTGTGGCCTTCAATAAAAGAATGGTCTCTTTCATCAATATCGCTGGTAATTAAATTAGCAGCTTCTGCGTCTGTTCTGGCAATGAGGATTGTAGGCACATTACAAACATCAGCTGCCAGTCTTGCTGCTACCAGTTTGTTGATGGCTTCCTGTGTGGGAACCAGTACTTTACCGCCTAAATGCCCGCATTTTTTAGCAGAGGAAAGCTGGTCTTCAAAATGCACACCGGCTGCACCGGCTTCAATCATGTCTTTCATCAGTTCAAAAGCATTAAGATTACCACCAAATCCGGCTTCTGCATCTGCCACGATTGGTTGCATCCAGTCCTTGCTGTTATCCCCGTTTACACTATCAATCTGCTCGCATCTCAGTAAAGCATTGTTGATTCTTTTAACCACTTGCGGAACAGAATTGGCAGGGTAGAGGGATTGGTCCGGATACATTTGTCCGGCATTGTTAGCATCAGCAGCAACCTGCCATCCGCTTAGGTAAATAGCTTCTAATCCTGCTGCCACTTCCTGCACGGCCTGATTACCGGTCAGTGCACCCAGTGCTCCTGTATAGGGCTGGGAATTCAGTTTCTGCCATAGCTTTTCGGCTCCAGCCCTGGCAATGGAATACTCGATTTCCACTTTACTGCGAAGTCTTAATACTTCTTCTGCCGTGTAAGGCCTTTGGATGCCTGCCCATCTCGGGTGGCTGTTCCAGTAAGCTGTTAATTGTTCAGCTTTTGTTAGTTTACTCATGTTGATTGGTTGATAGGTGATGTGATTACAGATAATTGTTAGGTTAAGGCATAGGGGTACTGATCGCCTGTTTTTGACAGCACGTAAAGTCCCTTTTCATAAAAATTAAAGTTTAATTAGTCGATCAGTTCATAAGCAGGAATGGTTAAGAATTCTGTGAATTTTTCCTGCAATACCAGCTTGTCGAATAAGGCAGTTGCTTCTGTAAATCTTCCTTTTTCAAATGCTTCCTCACCCACATAAGCCCTTATTTTTTCCAGTTCTTCGTTTCTTATTCTTTTATAACATTCAGCTGTAATGATTTTACCATTATCCAGTCTGGCTCCGGTTTTAATCCATTGCCACACCTGTGTGCGGGATATTTCTGCAGTGGCAGCATCTTCCATCAGGTTATAGATGGCAGCAGCACCATTTCCGCGCAACCAGCTTTCCACATACAATATTCCTACATTGATATTCATGCAAAATCCGGTTTCAGTAATCGTGCCTTCAGGTAATTTCAGCAGGTCTTTATCAGTACAGATGAAATCTTCCCTTTTTTTGGATTCAATCTGATTAGGTGTTTTCATATGCTGGTCAAAAACATCCATGGCAATAGGAACCAGTCCGGGATGTGCCACCCAGGTACCATCATGCCCGTCTTTCACTTCTCTTAATTTATCTGCCCTTACTTTTTCCAGTGCCTGTTCATTTTCTTCCAGGTTGTTTTTAATAGGGATCTGAGCTGCCATACCCCCCATTGCATGCACACCTCGCCTGTGGCAGGTTTTAATTACCAGTTGGGTATAGGCACGCATGAAAGGAACAGTCATAGTTACCTGGCCTCTTTCAGGGAAAGTATAACCGGGTACATTTTTAAATTTCTTAATAAAAGAAAATATATAATCCCAGCGGCCGCAGTTTAGCCCGGCACTATGGTCTTTCAATTCCCAGAGTATTTCATCTAACTGGAATGGAGCCAGGATTGTTTCTATCAGTACCGTTGCTTTGATGGTACCTTTTGGAATGCCAATATAGTTTTGCGCATATACAAAAATATCGTTCCATAAACGGGATTCCAGGTGATTTTCCAGTTTAGGCAAATAAAAATAAGGGCCACTGCCATTGGCAATCAATTGTTTGGCATTATGGAAAAAATAGAGCCCGAAATCAACCAGTGCACCACTCATTAAATCACCGTTTACTGAAATATGTTTTTCTACCAGATGCCATCCCCGGGGGCGAACCATCAGGGTAGCCACAGTTTCATTCAATTGATATTCTTTATCATTTTCGTTGGTATAGGTAATAGTTTTATTGATAGCATCTTTCAGGTTAATCTGTCCCTGAATGTTATTATCCCATCCGGGTGAGTTACTGTCTTCAAAGTCGGCCATGAAAACTTTAGCACCTGAATTCAGGGCATTAATAATCATCTTACGCTCAACCGGCCCGGTAATTTCTACCCGCCTGTCCTGCAGGTCCTGCGGTTCAGGGGCACATTTCCAATCATTATTACGGATATCAACTGTCTGTGGCAAAAAGGTAGGTAATATACCATGGTCAATATTTGCCTGTACCTGTTTTCTTGCAGAAAGGACTGATTTTCTGCGGGATTCAAAATGTTTATGCAATGCAAATAAAAACTTTACAGCATCCGGATTTAATATAGCTGCATATTCTTCTGTAAACTTTCCGGTAATCACCATTCCTTCGGGTGTTATGTATTTTTCAGTGGTTTGCAATGAGGTTAGCGTGCTCATGGATCGTTATTTTTTTACGAAGAAATAGAAAAATATTAAAAGAGAGAAATTTTCGCTAATAAATTTTATTTCTTTTTTTTCACACCACTTTTGTAGCTTTATCAAATGTTTAATAACAACGACAGTGTAAGATTGATATTTGGATTGAAAATCAAAACATTACGTCAACAGCAGGGACTTAATTTCCAGCAGTTGTCGAAGGTTACAGACATTGCCGTGTCTTATTTACACGATATAGAAAATGGGAAAAAATATCCAAAAGCGGATAAAATTATCACATTAGCCAAGGCATTAAAAGTGGATTATGACTATCTGGTTTCCTTAAATGCCACTAAAAGGTTGCAACCCATCATTGAATTACTGAACTCTGATTTTATGAATGTAATTCCCTGGTCGCATTTTGGATTAAACCCTTCTTCTTTACTGGAATTGTTTGCCAATACGCCGGATAAAGTAACTGCCTTTATCAGTACTTTATTAAAACTGAGCAGGAGTGTGCAGATGAGTAAGGAGAATTTTTATACTTCAGCACTCCGAAGCTTCCAGGATATACATGATAATTATTTTGAAGAGCTGGAAACAGCATCCCGCCAATTCAGGGTTAAAGCCAAAATGAAAGATGCATTACCTGTCAATGCAGAGATCATGGAACTGAACCTGAAAAAACATTTTGATATCAGTGTCGACAGAACGGCATTGTCTCACCAGAGCCCTTTGCAGGAAATACGATCCTATTATTCTATCTGTAAAAAAGTATTGTACCTGAATAAAGGACTAACTGCTACACAGGAGAAATTTTTAATTGGCAGGGAAATAGCTTTTCAGTTTTTAAACCTGCAACCCAGGCCTTACCAGACCATGGTGCAGGATGCAGAATCTTTTGATGTATTGCTGAATAATTTTAAAGCTTCTTATTTTTCTTCTGCGCTATTAATGCCGGAAGATATTTTTACGGAAGATATCAGGAAGATTACTTCTTCTCAAAAATGGACAGAGAAATCCTGGGTGGACCTGATTACAAAATATGATGTAACACCCGAAATGCTGATGCAGCGCCTAACCAATATTCTGCCCAGCCATTTTGGAATTGATCAGTTGTTCTTTTTGCGAATGAGCGGCACCGTAGCGGAGGATTATTATGACATGACAAAGGAGCTGCATTTATCACAACTGCATAATCCCTATGCCAATGCATTGAATGAACATTACTGCAGGCGTTGGGTAGCTATATCCAGTATGCAGGAAGTACATGATAAAATGCAGAACGACAATTATAAATCACCGGTAATACAGGCGCAAACCTCACAGTACTGGCAAACTCATAACCGTTATTTCTGCCTTTCTTTTGCCAAGCCTATTGCCAATTCCGATAAGATCAGCAGTGTTACTATTGGAATATTAATTGATTCAAAAAGTATTCAAACCTTACCCTTTATTAACGATCATACAGTACCCGTTAGAACCGTACATACGACTTGTGAAAGATGCGGAATTATGGATTGTAAAGAAAGGATTTACAATGCAGTATTTATAGAAAAAGACCAGGTTAAAAGTGAAGTGGAACAAGCATTGAAATTATTGGATAACTTATAAAGAATAATTAACTGATGGATTTGATTTGTCCGGAATTCTTTTTTATAAAATATAATTTTCTGTTCTCCTGATAATCGGTTTGTAATCTGTTGGTTTTATTAATTACCGGTCTTATGTCAAAATCATTAAACAGTTTAAACTTTTTTTCTGACAGGTAATAGTTCATTTCATTGCCATGTTCCTGCAGCAGTTTTGTAAAATGAAACATGGATTCATAGCCTTTAAAAACCATATCCCCGGGCCTGCCATTCAACAGGTTTCTGTATTTGTTCGTAACGGCAATGATCGTCTTGTCATTCCTGTTAAAATTATAAGGGGTGGTATAAATAATATCCACCGCTTTGCAATCTGGCTTATCCAGGTCTCTCAATGCATCCCAGTTAGGCATTCCCACAATTGTAGTGTTATAAGATCCGGCAGCAAGGCTTAAACTTTTCACCAGCCTGATACTGAAGTTTTCATTTAAAGAGCCACAAATGAGAATATTCTTTCGTGTACTATCCAGATATTGCAATGCCTGGTTAACTGTAAATGTATCACTGAGTTCAATGGTTTTCATTTTAAGGGGCAGGGAAGGTGTATTCCTTGCAATGTCAGAAAAAGCAGAAAGAATCCAGTTTTCAACCGCTCCTTTTCTTTTAAAGAAGAGAATAGTATTGGTACTGAAATTTCTTTGCAGGTATTTGTACAGTTCTTCGCAATGGGTTTTTAAGGTTGGGTTAATCACTGTAAAATAAGGATTGCCGCTTACACCTCCATTATTGGGTAAGGTGGAAGATATGAGCGGAATCTTTTTCTCAGCTGCAAAGCCTGCCAGTGTTTTGATATCTGCAATATTGTTAAAAGCTGCAATAATCAGGGATACCTGTTGCATGGGTTCCTGTTCCAGGATGGTATGTAAGGGTAATCCCGCATTTTTAAGGTCATAAAAATATACTTCAGCCTGTATCCCTTCATTTTGTAAGGAATCTACAGCCAGCATAACCCCATTGTAAAAATCCAGTCCGGGTAATATGTTTTTGGATAAAGTATTACCTGGTTTAATATCATTGCCATCAAATGCAGAATCCAGGTATACCGGAGCAAATACTGCAATCTTGTAAGGAACAGATTGTGCCATCAGCTTTGTATTGCAAACAAAGCCAAGCAGAACTATTACAATGAGATTCCAGGTGATGGTCTTCATGGCAAGGGTTGTTATTATCCGTTAAAATTAATTATTCCCATTCAATAGTGGCCGGGGGTTTACTGCTGATATCATATACCACCCTGTTAATTCCCCGTACATTGTTGATAATATCATTAGACAAATCTGCCAGGAAGGTATAAGGCAGGTGTGCCCAGTCTGCCGTCATCCCATCCACACTGGTTACTGCCCTGATGGCAACTGTAAATTCATAGGTTCTTTCATCACCCATTACCCCTACACTTTTTACCGGCAGCAAAATAGTGCCTGCCTGCCATACTTTGTCGTATAAATCGTTTTGTTTTAAACTGCGGACATATATATCATCTGCATCCTGCAGCAGTTTTACCCTTTCTTCCGTTACTTCACCCAATATCCTGATAGCCAGTCCCGGTCCGGGGAAGGGGTGCCGGAAAATTAATTCAGGTGGGATACCCAGTTCAATTCCCACTTTCCTTACTTCATCCTTAAACAAATACCGCAGTGGCTCTACCAGTTCCATTTTCATGCTATCGGGTAAGCCTCCCACATTGTGGTGCGATTTGATGGTCTGTGATGGCCCATGTACACTTACACTTTCAATTACATCCGGATAAATGGTGCCCTGGCCCAGCATTTCAATGCCTTCCAGTTTATGTGCTTCAATATCAAAAATTTCAATAAAGGTTTTACCAATGATCTTTCTTTTTTCTTCGGGGTCTGTTTTGCCAGCCAGTTTGGAATAAAAATGTTCTTTGGCATCAATACCTGTAACATTCAGGTCCAGCAGCTTATAAGTTTCCAGTACCTGTTCAAATTCCCCTTTCCTTAATACCCCATTGTCTACAAAAATACCAAACAGGTTTTTGCCAATCGCTTTGCTGATCAGGGTGGCAGCAACGGTACTGTCAACCCCACCGCTTAAAGCCATGATCACTTTTTTATTGCCGATTTTTTCTTTCAGTGCCTGAACAGTTTCCTGAATAAAGTTGGCAGGAGTCCAGCTCTGACTGCAGCCGCAGATATTTACCAGGAAATTTTTAATGATCTTTTTTCCTTCGGTGGAATGATATACTTCCGGATGAAACTGTAATCCGTATAAGGGAAATGTATCTGTAGTCGTTTTTTTGAAAGCAGCAACCGGAATACTTTCTGTGGTGGCCAGGATATCAAAACCTTCCGGAAGTTTTGCAATAGAATCGCTATGGCTCATCCATACCTGGGTATGATTGCTCAGGTCTTTGAGTAATACATCCTCACTGTGATTTTCAAGTATGGCTCTGCCGTATTCCCTTTTATTGCTTTTATCTACCCGCCCCCCGAATTCCTTTGCAGTTAACTGGGCGCCGTAGCAGATTCCCAGAACTGGCAGTTGCTGAATAAATGACAGAATATCCACGACAGGAGCATTTTCTTCATTCACACTAAAAGGTGAACCACTTAAAATGATCCCTTTTAAAGAAGGTTCGATAGTAAATTTTTTATGAAACGGAATGATTTCACAATAAACATTTGCTTCTCTTACAGCCCTTGCAATAAGCTGGGTATACTGACTTCCAAAGTCCAGAATTAATATTTTTTCTGTCATGCCGCGAAGGTAATTGAAATTAAGGATTAACGGCAGTATCCGGTGTAGAAAGGTAGGGTTCCCCGTTTGTTTTTTAATTAACTTGCCCGTACAAATAACTGTTATGAAAAAGCTTATTTTCTTATTATTTGGGATGCTCGTTCTTGCCAGTTCCTGTGAACTGATGATGGCAAGGCATATTCATGGCGATGGTAAAATAATTACCGAAACCCGCAAAGTATCATTTGCTGATAAAATTAAACTGGCCGGTAGTTATGATATAGAACTGGTAAAAGGGAGTATTCCCGGAGTGGTAGTAGAAGCGGATGAAAATCTGTTGCCTTATCTTAAAACCCGTACAGAAGGGGATTGGCTGGTGATTAAATCTGATAATTTTATCAGCCTGGATCCCTCCAAGAAAATAAAAATCACTATCACTACAGAAAACCTGCGTGCAATTTCCATTGCAGGAAGTGGGAATGTTTTCGGAACTGATAAAATGTCCTGCAGTGATAAAATGGATTTAAGGATAGCCGGAAGTGGGGATGTAAACCTGAATATTAATGCCCCTAAAGTTTTTACTGAAATTGCCGGAAGTGGCAATGTTACGCTTGCAGGTGAAACTAAAGACCAGGAAATCCGGATAGCCGGAAACGGCGATTATCTCTGTCAGGGGCTCAAATCTGAAAATGCTGACGTACACATTGCAGGGAGTGGTGATGTAAGGGTTTTTGCTGAAAATAAACTCAATATCCGGATAGCCGGAAGCGGGGATGTATATTATCAGGGAAATGCAACAGTAGAACAACATATTGCCGGAAATGGACAAATTAAGAAAATACAATAAAAGAGGGGGGCTTTACGTTATCAGAGGGTAATAAAGCAAATAATTGAATTAGTAGGAAGAACTGGACTATCGTTCACTTGACAATAGATGGTTTTTTATACGATTCTTAAAACCCTTAACTACCCTCTTAATGGAAAAAGGTTTCAAGATCCTCTTAGCTGAAGACGAGCCTAAACTTAGTCAGGTAATTCAGGAAGAACTCACCAGACGGGGATATCCAACTGATGTTGCTTATGACGGTCAGGTTGCTGAAAAACTGTTCAGGCAAAACCAGTATTCGCTTGTATTACTGGATATTAATCTCCCCTATAAAAACGGGTTGGCCCTATGTAAAGAGTTCAGGGCAGTCAATAAAACTGTTCCTATCATCATGTTAACTGCACTTGGTGAAATTCAGGATAAGATAGAAGCATTTAACTTAGGGGCAGACGATTATATCATCAAGCCTTTTCATTTTGATGAATTATATGCCAGGATTAAAGTTTCACTGAAAAGAAATACCAGTCCCGAACCGGCAGTTTCTTCCATTGATATTGAAGACCTGAATATCAACTTCACCACTAAAACGGTTACCCGCGAAGGAAAGGAAATTCCGCTTACAGCCAAAGAATTTGCTTTATTGGTACTGCTGGCTCAGAACAGGGGAAAGGTTATTTCCAAGCAGGAGATACTGGAAAAAGTGTGGGACCTCACTTTTGATACCGGAACCAATACCATTGAAGTGCATATCAGTTTTCTGAGAAATAAAGTTGACAAGCCTTTTGAAGAAAAGCTGATTCAAACCAAACCTGGATTTGGGTATTTTATTAAATAGCCCCCTATGAACCTGAAGTTCAGATTAGCTGCTTTATATACATTATTTGTAGGGTTGATTATCGTGATCATCTCTTTCTCATTCTACTATTATTTCTCCGAATACCAAAGCTCTTCCCTGAACAGAAGTCTGCGGGATGAAGGAATTGTATTTTATAATCAGTATACCACTGTTAAAACCGGCCATAAAGATTCTGTATTTCCCATGTTGCGGAGTTTTAATATCCGCAGAAAAGCATTAGCTAAAGAACAGGTTACCTTACTGGATATCAATAAAAAAGTATTGTATTTTGAACCGGATACAGGTAATGTGGAACTCAATGCTGGTATTATTAAAAATTTTCCCCTTAATTCAGGTGAGGAACATTACTTCCAGTCGGGCGACCGGAAAGTTTTTGTCACTTTGCTGGATGATAAGTATTATGTGGCAGTTAGTGTAATAGATAAATATGGTATTGAAAGCCTGGGATTATTGAGACTGATCCTGATGGGGTTATTAATCGGTGGATTAATACTTACGGCTTTTGCTTCTTTTTTCTTTGTCAATGCAGCATTTAAACCACTGGCCAGTTTAAGTATGCAGATGCAGCTGACCACGGAAACCAACCTTACAGCCAGGGTACATGAGGGTAAAGGAAATGATGAGATACAACAGATTGCCCGCAATTTTAATGGAATGCTGGAAAGGCTGAACCAGTCCTTCGAATCCCAGAAAAGTTTTGTACACCATGCTTCCCATGAATTGAGAACACCCCTTACCACCATGCTTTCCCAAACGGAAATTGCATTATCCAAGGACCTGGATCTGGATGAACACCGTAAATTACTGGAATCATTAAGAGAAGACCAGGTAGGGATGATTGAGCTGACCAATTCCCTGTTATTACTATCTCAGTATGAAAAAATACAATCCTATTCCAAATGGCCCCAGTTACGCATAGATGAAGTATTGTATGAAACCATTGGCAGTGCCAGGAAAATGTTACCCGGAGTAGATATCAGTCTGGATTTTGCGAATATACCTGAAGATGAAAATGAACTGGTGATCCAGGGAAATGATGCCCTTTTGAAGGTAGGGTTTACCAACCTCATTAAAAATGCATGGCAATATAGTGCCGACAAAAAAGTAAAGGTTATTATAGATGCAACACCTGATTATATGAAAGTATATGTGGAGAATAATGGCAAACATTTATCCACTTCAGAAATAGAAAAACTGAAGGTTCCATTCTTCCGGGGTAGTAATGCTGCACATGTAAAGGGGTTCGGACTGGGCTTGTCCATCGTACAGCGTATTATTTCATTACACCATGGCAGTTTTGATTATACTGCCTTAAAGCCCTCCGTAAACCGTTTTACCATTTACTTCAGGCAGAAATAAGCGCATAAAAAAAAGTCAACCCGGTAGGCCGACTTTCAAATATCTGAATCAGTGTTCCTGAAATTACGCTTTCTTCTTAGCCAATTTACTCTTTAAGTTAGCTGCTTTATTCTTATGAATAACGCCACGTTTTGCTAACTTATCAATCATTGATACCACATCAGGAAGTTTCTCGCCATAAACATTTACATCGGAAACAGCTTTTAATTCACGAATAGCATTACGGGTAGTTTTACCATAATACTTATTTCTTTCTCTGCGAGTCGCTGCTTGTCTGGTATCTTTTTTTGTAGCTGAATGATTTGCCATTATTTGCTTTTTAAATCTAAAATTCGGGAGGCAAAGGTAAGGGCTACGATTTGAAATAGAAAATTTAAATTTATTATTTTGGTAAAATCCATTCAACCCTGCAATATTATCCTTTTTTCTAAGCATTAACTACGATATTTGTCTTCCTAATTTCATAAGCATTATTAATTTACCAGAGATGAAGGATTTCTCTTACATTACCAACTCACATCCCGCATATATCGAGAATTTATACAACGAGTTTATCAAAAATCCGGAAAGCATTGATCCTGATATCAGAAAATTCTTTGAAGGGTTTGATTTTGCCCTATCCGGACTGAATGGAAGCACTGTGGTTTCGGCAGGTAAACCCGCAGCTGATATAGACCTGGCACGGGAAATCAATGTATACCGGCTGATACTGGGCTACCGGAATAAAGGCCATTTAATTGCTACTACCAATCCTATCCGGCAAAGGCGTGACCGCCATGCCAACCTGGATTTGGCTTTTTTCAGTTTAACTGAACAGGACCTGGATAAGGAATTTTATGCCGGTAACCTGATTGGCCTGGGAGTTGCCTCCCTCCGTAAAATACTGGCTCACCTGCAGAAAAGTTATGCTGGTAATGTAGGCATTGAATTTAAATATATCAGTAATCAGGAAAAGATCGACTGGCTGACCAAAGAAATTGAAACCGGCTTTCAGCAACCTATCCCTCTTCAGCAAAAGAAACATATCCTCGAAAAACTGAACCAGGGGGTAATGTTCGAAAAGTTTTTACATACCAAATATGTGGGCCAGAAAAGATTTTCACTGGAAGGAGGGGAAACCACTATTGCGGCGCTGGATGCTATTATTAATACGGCTGCCAATCATGAAGTGGGGGAAGTGGTCATCGGAATGGCACATAGGGGCAGGCTGAATGTTTTGGCCAATATTATGGGTAAAACCTATGAACAGGTCTTCAGTGAGTTTGAAGGAACAGCCAAATTAGACCAGACCATGGGCAGCGGAGATGTAAAATACCATATGGGGTATGGTAGTGATGTGGAAACTCCTGATGGGAAAGAAATCCATTTAAAACTAATGCCCAATCCATCCCACCTGGAAGCGGTAGATCCGGTTGTACTGGGTTTTGCACGTGCCAAGGCAGATGTAATGCATAAAAGTGATTTTGATAAGTTACTGCCTGTTTTAATTCATGGGGATGCATCTGTTGCAGGGCAGGGTATTGTATATGAGGTTTTGCAAATGTGCAAACTAAGGGGGTATTATACAGGGGGAACGCTTCATTTTGTAATCAATAACCAGATTGGCTTTACCACCGATTTTGATGATGCCCGCAGTGCAGATTACTGTACTTCAGTAGCTGCAATGGTGCAGGCACCTGTATTCCATGTTAACGGAGATGATGCAGAAGCCGTGGTGAAATGTTCGGAAATAGCTACCCGTTACCGTCAGCAATTTAATTCTGATATTTTTATAGATATGGTCTGCTACCGCAGACATGGCCATAATGAGGGGGATGATCCCAAATATACACAGCCGCAATTATACGGTATGATTGAAAAACACCAGAATCCCCGGGAAGCCTATACTAACTTCTTACTGGAAAATGGTGAAGCCGATGCAAAGGAACTGGCCAAGGAAATGGAAATGAAGTTCTGGGCAGATTTACAGGAAAGGCTGGAAGAAGTTAAACAACGCCCGCTTCCTTATAAGTACCAGGCTCCTGAACTTGCCTGGAAAAGTTTAAGAAGGGCAACTGCTGATGATTTTGATGCTTCTCCTGTTACCGCTATTCCTGAATCGGATATAAGGAGATTGTTTAAAGGCATTATGACCTGGCCGGCTGATTTTAAACCATTGAAAAAAGTGGAGAAACTGCTGCAGGAAAAAATTAAACTGCTGGAAGTGGAAGAGAAAATTGATTGGGCTACCGGTGAATTATTAGGTTATGCTTCTATTATTACAGAACAGAAGATTGTGCGGATGAGCGGACAGGATGTTAAAAGAGGTACTTTCTCCCACCGTCATGCCATATTAAGAGATGAGGAAACCAACAGGGGTTATAACCGTTTAAAAGGTTTACAGGAAACACAGGAAAAGTTCCGGATCTATAATTCCTTATTAAGTGAATATGCGGTATTGGGTTTTGAATATGGGTATGCAATGGCTAATCCGGATGCATTAGTGATCTGGGAAGCACAGTTTGGTGATTTCAGCAATGGGGCACAGACGATGATCGACCAGTTTATTGCTGCAGGAGAACAGAAATGGAACCGTATGAATGGATTGGTAATGTTGTTGCCGCATGGTTATGAAGGACAGGGGCCAGAACATAGCAGTGCCCGTATGGAACGGTTTTTACAATTATGTGCAGAGTTGAATTTAATTATAACCAATATCACTACTTCGGCTAATTTATTCCATGTGATGCGGAGGCAGGTAGCCTGGCCATTCCGTAAACCACTGATCAACTTTTCTCCCAAAGCTTACCTGAGGTATCCGGGCAGTTATAGTCCGGTGAGTGATTTTACCAATGGCGGATTTAAAGAAGTACTCGATGATCCTTTTATTGCTGATACCGAAAAAGTGAAAAAAGTATTGTTCTGTACCGGTAAACTCTATTTTGAACTGGCAGAAAAACAGCTGAAAGACAATAACCATAGTATTGCTATTGTGCGTGTGGAACAATTATACCCGCTTCCGCAGAAACAGCTGGATGCATTGTATAAAAAATACCATAAAGCCACCTGGTTCTGGGTTCAGGAAGAACCCCTGAATATGGGTGCTGCTTCATTCCTTAAAATGAATGTTCAGGGTATTAATTTTGGTGTGATCAGCAGGAATGCGAGTGCAGCCACTGCAACAGGTTATGCCAAAGTACATGCACAGGAACAGAAAGAAATCATTGAAACAGCTTTTAATATTTAAAGTATTATATAATTAATTAAAAAAGTCTCCTCAGGGAGCTTAAAGGATTATGATCGACGTTAAAGTTCCATCAGTAGGGGAATCCATTAATGAAGTTACTTTATTAAAGTGGACCAAAAAGACAGGTGATTATGTAGAACTGGATGAAGTGATTGCAGAACTGGAAAGTGAAAAAGCCACTTTTGAAGTAAATGCTGAAAAAGCAGGTATTTTAAAAACAATGGCAACTGAGGGAGATACTATACTCATCGGTTCCGTATTTGCAAGTATTGATGAAACAGCAGAAAAACCAGCTGTTGCTGTGAAAGAAGCTGTACCTGCTAAACCTGTATCTGTTAAGAATGAAGCACCCGTTACTGCTGTATCTAATGATATTAAAGCCAGCCCTGTTGCCGCAGCCATTATTGCAGATAAAAAAGTAGATACCGCTTCTATTTCACCTACCGGTTTCGGGGGTAAGATTATGAAACATGATGTACTGGATGCCCTGAATAATCCTGGTAAAAAATCCTTTGCCGGTGTTGAATTATTCAGTCGTAATGTTAGAAAAGAAAGAATGAGTAATCTGCGTAAAACGATCAGTCGCAGATTAGTGGAATCTAAAAATACTACGGCCATGCTCACCACTTTTAATGAAGTGGATATGGGTAATATTATGGATACCCGTAAAAAGTATAAGGATAAATTTAAAGAACTGCATGGTGTAAACCTGGGGTTTATGAGCTTTTTTACCAAAGCCTGTGCTATTGCATTGAGTGAATGGCCCAGTGTAAATGCTTACCTGGACGGGGATGAGCTGGTATATCATGATTATGCAGATATCAGTATTGCAGTGAGTACCCCAAGAGGATTAACCGTACCGGTTATCCGCAATGTGGAAAGCCTGAGTATGGCAGATATTGAAAAGAAAGTAGTGGAACTGGCTACTAAAGCGCGTGACAGTAAACTGACTGCAGAGGAATTAACCGGCGGTACTTTTACCATTACGAATGGCGGTGTATTCGGCAGTCTGATGAGTACTCCCATTATCAATATCCCGCAGAGTGCTATATTGGGTATGCATAAAATACAGGACAGGCCCATGGCAATAAATGGTAAAGTAGAGGTAAGGCCGATGATGTACCTGGCATTGAGCTATGACCACCGCATTATTGATGGAAGGGAAAGTGTAAGCTTCCTGGTAAGGGTAAAAGAATTACTGGAAAAGCCCGAATTATTGCTAATTGGCAAAGACCCTGTAAAAGCATTACTGGAATTGTAAACTAATGCGTTTTCAAAGTTATTTTAATACAGCTGTCTTAATCATAAAATCATACAACGGTAACATACCGCTGGTGCATTTTCTGAAACAGTATTTTGCATTACATAAAAAGCATGGGTCCAGGGACAGGAAACAAATCTCTCATCTCTGCTATTGTTATTACAGATTAGGCCATGCCTGTAAAAATCTACCCGTGGAGGAAAGATTACAACTGGCTTTATTTGTATGTAATGAGCAGGCGGGCGACTGGCAGCTTTTGTTTGATCAAAGCTGGCTGGATCAATGGAAGAAAGGGTTATCCGAAAGAATAGCTTTTGTTTGCACTCTCTACCCCACATTTGCTATTGAAGCTATATTTCCTTTTACTACATATTTGAGTGCTGCTGTAGAACCAGTTTCATTTTCTTTATCGCACCTGGTGCAGCCCCATTTATTTCTGAGAATCAGGCCTGGTTATGCAGCTTCTGTAAAAAATAAACTTACTGAAGCTGGTATAAGCTTTAAGCCAATAGGAGAAGTTTGTCTTGCATTGCCCAATGGCAGTAAAACAGATGCTGTATTGGAATTGGATAAGGAAGTAGTGGTACAGGATTATTCTTCTCAAAGAATTGGGGAATTATTGAGAGTCATTAGCCGGGAGTCAGGAGTTCAAAGTTCAGAGTTTGGAGTTGGGAGGCTGGAGTCAGGAGTTCAAAGTTCAGAGTTTGGAGTCAGGAGTAAGGAAAAACCTGCTTTATTTGTCTGGGATTGCTGTGCGGCCAGTGGTGGTAAATCTATTTTAATGGCCGATTGTTTTGGTCAGATGGATTTAGTTGTCAGTGATATCCGTAAATCGATATTGGAAAACCTTAAAGAACGTTTTTATAAAGCGGGTATTAAAAATTATCGTTCCTGTGTGGCAGACCTTTCAATTTCAGCTTCTACAGCTAACCCAAAACCAAATATAATCAGTAGCCAACCCTTTGACCTGATTCTCTGCGATGCGCCTTGTACGGGCAGTGGTACCTGGGGTCGCACCCCGGAATCCCTGTATTTTTTCAGTCAGGATAAAATAGCGGAATATGCAGCATTGCAGCGTAAAATCATCAGCAATACTATACCATACCTTAAAAAAGGGGGTTATTTTTTATACAGCACCTGTTCTGTTTTTACAGTAGAAAATGAAGAAAATGTTGTCTTTATTCAGGAGCAATTCCAGTTAACATTAATCAGGCAGGAGCTGTTTATCGGATACCAGCAGCAGGCAGATACTTTGTTTGCTGCATTATTTAAGAAAGGCTGATGGCACCTCTTTTAATGATACCACCCCCAATTACATCATTCCCTTCATAAAAAACAGCACTCTGTCCCGGAGCAATAGATTTTACATTTTCCTGAAAATGAGCTCTGATCCCGTCCTCTGTAGCGTATAAATTACTCAAAGCACCTCTGTCTTTATACCGGATCTTGGTAATGGCTTCCATGCCATCGGTAATCCCGTCATATTTACCCCAGTTAATTCGGGAAATAAATACACTATTTTGTTCCAGGTCTTTTTCTTCTCCCAATACCACAGTATTGGTTTCCGGGTCAATAGCTGCCACATAAACAGGCTTACCCATTGCAATTTCCAAACCCTTGCGCTGCCCGATGGTATAAAAAGGGTAGCCCTTATGCTGGCCCAGTTTCTTACCTTGGGTATCCACAAACCATCCACCATTTACTTTTTCTTCCAGTCCGCTTACCCGGCGCTTTAAAAACCCCCGGTAATCATTATCTGGCACAAAACAGATTTCATAGCTTTCACTTTTCTTAGCCAGTTCAGGATAGCCCATATCATGAGCCATTTGCCGGATGGCTGTTTTCCGGTATTTACCCAGGGGCATAATAGTGCGGCTCAGCAGTTCCTGATCCAGCCCCCACAATACATAACTCTGGTCCTTGGTTTCATCCAGCCCTTTACTGATCACAAACCTTCCATTCTCATGTTTACGCACTTCTGCATAATGCCCGGTAGCAATAAATTCACAATCCAGGGCATTGGCTCTTTTTAACAAAGCACGCCATTTAATATGCGTATTACACATTACACAGGGGTTGGGGGTGCGGCCAGCCAGGTATTCTTCCACAAAGTTCTCAATCACAAAATCGCCAAACTCCTCCCGTATATCCAGTATAAAATGCGGAAATCCATTGTTCACTGCAGCCTGTCTGGCATCATTAAACGAGTCCAGATTACAGCATCCTGTTTCCTTACTGCTGCTGCCACTGCTGGCATAATCCCAAGTTTTCATGGTAATACCCACTACTTCATACCCCTCATTATGCAGCATTAAAGCCGTTACGGTACTATCAATACCGCCACTCATTGCTACTAAAACTTTCCCTTTACGGCTCATATTATTCCTTTACAATAAACGGCAAAGGTAGTTTTAATAGTCAAGCTCCGGTAAAACTGCCAATCTGCAACATTTGCGATAGCAGGAATTTTTGGTATTTCAGGCAATTGTAAATCAGCCGATTTTTAAAAAAGGGTGTTTTTCTCTTCAGATTTTAGAAATGTTTTTCCTAATTTTCATGAATAATTTATTATCAGATTAAAACATTAAAACTTTTTTATGATTAAGCTTCAGGTAATTGGCAACCTTGGTAAAGATGCCATCGTTAACAATGTGAATGGGAAAAATGTGATCAATTTCAATGTAGCGCACACTGAGCGTTTTAAAGATGCACAGGGTAACCAGAAAGACAAAACCATCTGGGTGGAGTGTGCCTACTGGACAGACCGCACTGCAATTGCCCCTTATTTAAAAAGAGGGACACAGGTTTTTGTGGAAGGTTCTCCGGATGTAAGGAGCTATACTACACAGGATGGCAAACAGGGTGCTTCACTTTCCCTCCGGATCAGTAATGTACAGTTATTGGGTTCTAAAACCAATGAAGGCGGTGCAACGGCACAAAGCACCGGATATTCCGGCGGAAGTTCCTATACACCGGCACCTCAGCAGCATCAGCCCGATGCAGGTGCCAATGAAATAACACAGCCATTGGATGATTTACCGTTTTAGGGAGAAAAGAGTAGTTGGATAGTTAATAATAACAGGGTTTATGAATGTAAAAGTTTATAAACCCTGTTTAATTGTAAAATCGATTGCTATCTTTTATTCAAAAAATAAAGTAAATTTTAATGAGGGACTGAATTGTTTAAAGAAATCATTAAAATAAAACTCAGGTTCCAGTAAAGTGTTTTTTGTCTGTAAGCCGGGTAAAGAGAATTTGAAAGTATTTTTATTAAACCAGTTTCCATTTCTGTTGATAAGGTAGCCAATACTTGCATTTTGATACATCAGGCTGAAATTTTTAGTCCGGTAATCTTTAAATTCTGAATGAAATTTAAAACTGATAAAATCATTTCTGTCAACAATACTGTTATTATTAGCATCCCGGGAAAAGAAAAAGTAAGGTTCCCAAAATAAAGAGAAAGATTTCTTTTCAAAAGACCTGGTATTTGTTTGAAAAATAGAATAACCAATACCTGCTGAAGGAGCCCAGCCACCCCTCACATATTGAATACCCACCTGTACATAAGGATCAAATCCGGAACTTCTGCCCCATACCAGGTAATTTAATTTCTTAGGCTCTAAGCGAACTTTGTTTTCTACGTTATATGCAGCATAATACCGGCCACTCTCCCAAACAGGGCCATCAGATTTAAATTGTTTTTCCAGATCTTTTATAAGTAATTCCTTTACTGCATTACTGAATGCATTCTCAGGATAGCTATTGATATCGCTGATATTATTTACTATAAAAGTAATGAAACAGGGAAAAGCCGCTTTTGCTTTTACATTGCCCGATTGAATAAAGAGTTTAATACGCAAGGTATCCTGGTCCACTTTTAATTGTAATAATTCATTTTGTTTATAAGCATAATAATTTGCAGAAGGCTGGTGCACCGTAATTCTTATTCTAACATCATTTTTGAATAAAATATAATCCACCCTTTTAACTGCAAGCTCTTTGTTTAAAGAATCTTTGAAGGGTTGTAAATCCAACCATACTTTTTTTACAAGAGAATCGATATTGGGTAATTGCTTTATTTGAAAAATACTATTCATTTCTAAAGTCATCCTGTTTCCTTTCGGAAAATAAAAGACAAAATTATCGTATAAACTACCCGGTTTAGGAGTATTAAAAGTCAGCTCAGCATTACTTGTACTAACAACAGGTTCCTGTGCAGGCAATACTTTAGTAATACCTGTTAATAACAGGAGCAGGAGGAGGTTTTTTTTCATATTTTACTATTAATTTGATTAAGGGTTTTCAGTAGTGTTAACCTGTGAATTATATTTTCTGAATCGTAAAAGATTGTTTTTCATTTGACTTTCAGGTTCCGGATTCAATTTTAATGATTCCATCATAATTTCTCCCAGGCTTAAATTTTTATTTACTGCAATAACCTGAGGCCGTGGTGCATTTAATTCATTTATATGTACAATTCTTAATTTATTTCTGACGGGTGTATTTATTGTGATAGCCTGCCTGGTGCTGTCTTTAAACTCAGGTATAACAAGAGAATTAAACTGTGGAGTTTCTGTTGTTACAGTAGAATTTGAATCTTTTTTTTCTGATAGTAGACTGATTGAAGTTGAATATTCAGGTACTGCAATTGTTACTTTTTTTATGGATTTAATGGGAGTAGGCAGAAATACAATTTTATTAGTTAATGCAGGATGCACAGTAATTAAATTCTTATCAGATTCAATTTTTTTAGTTGCTATGGTTATAGGGATTTGTAGATGTGGAGACTTGTTAGTACGAATAGCTATACTGCAAATCAGTATTAAAAAAATAGCGGCAGCCCATAAGGCCATTACTTTCTTATTCTTTTTCTGAGGCTGCAATTTTCTTTCCAGTTGTTTCCAGCTTTGCTCCGCAGAGAAAAAGATTGATTCGGGAATTTCTTCTAAGCCGTTTATCTTTTCCTGGATAATCTTATCTTGTATTGCTCTTTTCATGAAATTCATTTCTATTTAAAATCAGTTGTTGTAACAGGTGTTTTGCTTTGCTTAATTGCGATTTGCTGGTCCCTGCTGAAATTCCAAGCATTTCAGCAATTTCATTATGATTGAATCCCTCTATTACAAATAAATTAAAAACTGTTCTGTATCCTATCGGTATTTGTGTAATTAACAGGAATATTTCATCTGCACTTAATTTTTCTATAATTCCTTCCTCCACCGAAATATCCTCTGTAAATGCTATGGCATTACTCAGTATGTTATTCTTTTTTCTTATTTCCTGCAAACATTCATTCAGTATAATTTTTTTCATCCATCCCACTGTTGCCGGTTCATTTAGAAAAGTAAAATCAGTTAATCCTCTGAATATTTTTAAGAAACCATTTTGTAATATTTCTTCAGCTTGTTCATTTGATTTAAGATAGCGTCTGCAATACAAAAACATTTGCACAGCAAAACGGTCATAAAAATATTTTTGAGCAGTAATACTGCCTTTTCGGCATTCTTTTAACAATTGAATAAATTCCATGCTGTTCTGATAACGTTCTGTTAAGTTAAATGCAAGTTTGTAAGGAAAGGTTGCCTGAACATTTTTTTTGTAGGTTTATTTTACCCAATATTTATATATCCACCATTTTATAAGTAGCTGGCAATATTCAGCTATTTAGGTTTGATTGCGCCATTTTTAATATATTTAATCCTTAACCCTTATTCAGATTCTCCTGTCCATGCAAAATTTGTATTTTATTATAATATTTATTAGTTTTGTTTTCAGTCTTTTTACTAAAAAAACGAATAAAAAGGAGCGGTACCTGAAGGTATTTTCGTATTTTTTACTGATGACGCTGATTGTTGAAGGTATTGGGACTTATATTTCTACACAGAAACATAATAACAATCAGATATTATACAATCTCTTTGAAGTTATTGAATTTATATTTTATATATGGATGGTTCGTGGTTTTCTTATTAACAAAAAGGTCAGGAAATTGATATTGTTGACTATTTGTTTTTTTCCAATAATACAGTTGGCAAATATCTTTTTCTTTCAGGGGAAAAGTGGTGTTCCAACCATAACTTATTCTCTTAGTTATTTAGTAATTGTGGCTTGTTGTATCTATTATTTTTATGAATTATTTTTACTCACGCATTCAGTAAAGCTATTGAAAGAACCCGCATTCTGGATCTGCACCGGGTTGTTGTTTTTCTACAGTTTTTCGTTTCCTTTTTTTGGATTCAGCAATTTTATTAGCAAATTGCCGAATAAGTATATTTATTATTTGTGGACTGTATTAAATTATGCCAATATTTTTTTGTACACGATATTCGGGATAGCTTTTACATGCAGAATCAGGAGGCCGAAACTATTTTTTACTAAAATATTCTGACAAAAAGGAAAAATTCCTGCATTATTTGAGTCAAAAGTTATTCACAGGTGCTATATGATAATTATTCTTTATTGTACTATGCTGCATTCCTGTAAAACTTAATTCTGTAAAGGATTTTAGTCCTACAGCCTCCCTACCTGGTTCGTACTTTATAGGGGGCAAGTCCACCAATTGGTGGACTTGCCCCGAACAAGGTCAGAACGAGGTAGGGAGCTGGTAGGGGGAAAGTAAGGTTCTGCATTTATTTACGTATACTGCAATCATCAGCAACAGATAAAATAAAGATATAGCACCCCTTTAAAGGGTACTATATCTGAGCTATATTATTGCTATATGAGTGCTACATCTGTGCATTATCTCAGAAAATAGATCATTTCGTATTCTCATATATTTTAACCATTTCTTCCACTTCCAGCTTACTTACTGCTTTTTGTGCATTATTCAGGTTAATCACTAATAATAATCCGCTGGTTTCCGGGGTTTGCAGAAAGGCAGATACCAGCCGGTACTGGTCACTTTCCATCAGTTTACCATTAAAAATATTCCAGATTTCCCGGGCACATAAACAACCCATGGTGGGGGTGAGGGGGTAGAAGGGCATCCCTTTATAATAATCCGGATCAATCGTAGTGCCATGGGCAATGATTTCAGACCGGCCAGCTTTACCGGCATAAAAGGCTTCTCTGATAGGAGAGTATTGCTGCCAGGAACCCGGCAGTAATTGCAGATAACTTTGCAGGGTATCTGCCACAACAGGTAAATGATTCCAGAAAATAGAATCGTCTTCAAAAGGCATAACCATTTGAATGTTGGGTGTAGGGCCGATTAGCAGGTTGCGGGAAATTTCTGTTCCATGGATGCGTAAAATGCCCTGCGGGGTACTTCCATCGGTTAAGAAGTAGGGCAGGTTAGAGGCCGACCTGGCCAGTTGTTCCACCATTATCAGTTTACCTTGTTGGTCACGCGCAAAATGGCCATCTTCCAGCTGTACAATGGCAATTCCCGGATAATTCCTGTTCTGCCGCTGAAAAGAATAAATGGTTTTGATATGGTTGGCAGATTCCTGCTGAAATAAATCATTAACGGGTGGTAATGGCATAGTTGCATTACCGGGATAAGCATTCAGGTATTTTATCAGTTCCCCAATTATTATATTATTCTGAGAACTGAATTTCTGAGTAATCAGGTTGCGAAACTTTGTTTTGGCAGCATCTGAAGCATCCGTTCCTAACAGGTACACCATTTCCATGGCAAATAATTTGGGTACTGTTTCTGATTGGATCAATACTGCGATTTCCTTTTGAAATGCATCCGGACTGGTTGCATAAATGGCTTCCAGGGCAGCTCTTTTGGTAGCAGTTTCCAGTGTATTAAACTGCTGCAGTAAATGAGTAAATCCTGTATGGATAATATTACTGGTAAGCATGTATTGCGAAACTGCCCAGCAAGCTTCCTTATACTGGTCTTCTGAATTGGAATCCAGCGGCATACTAAAGGTTGCATGAATTAGGTTTTCTTTCATCCGCTGATCTGTCTGCACTCTTTTATCATATAAAACCGCATCGGAATGTATGGAATCAAAAGATAACTGGGCAAAACTGCCGAGAGGTAAAATGATGATGAGAAGGGTGAAAAAGGAGGATTTCATGTATTAAAAATAAACCGGAAAACTTTTTATTGCAAAAAAGAAACTTATATAATATAAAAAGGTGATTGTTTTTTTTGTAAAATTAATGGTGCTACAGGTACCTTAACTTCAACCTTTTTAAACAATGAGAGGGAACTAACTTTAATAGCTAGTTTAAGTTGGAATATTTTGATTTCTCTTTAGCCTGAAAATAAATATCAGTCAAAATCTGGTATTTGTATACCAGATTTGTACTGATTTTATACTATGATCAATAGAATAGCTGAAAAACGGATCCTTTCTTAGAGCAAACATTTCAGGGCTTGATAATTATCGGCAGGTATTTTTGATAGCAGGTGGATGTATTTCAGTGATATCTATCCCGACGATAAGTTTTCGACTATTAAATCAGCAAATGCTAATCCGGTTAAGAATTTAAAGTGGATTGAACGGAGTAATTTTGGGGTAAGGGAAATTCGGGATGGTATAGTATTCTATTCTCATTGAACAGTTCAAAAATGGTATTTTAGAAAAAATGAGATATTTTACCGCCTCTTTTATTGATGATGTAATATGCTTATATTTGTAGATAACAATAGGATGCATATGGAAAAAATAATACATCAGGGAAGGAATGTGAAAAGATTTCGTGAAATGCTGGGTATTAAACAGGAGGCAATGGCCTTTGATTTGGGAGAAGATTGGAGTCAACGTAAAATATCCTTGCTGGAACAAAAAGAAGTAATCGAGGATGAATTATTGGAGCAAATTTCTAAAATATTAAAAGTACCTGTAGAAGCTATTAAAAATTTTGATGAGGAAACTGCGATTAGCAATATCCAAAATAATTTTGACAATGCAGTTATTAATGCTGGCCCTTCAATTAATTACAAATGTAACTTCAATCCATTTGATAAATGGACAGAATTAATAGAGGAAAACAAACAATTGTATGAACGATTGTTGCAGGCTGAAAAGGAAAAAATAGTTTTAATGGAGAAGCTTATTGAAAAAATAAAGTAAAATAATTTATAGATAGAATAGGCAAATAATTGCCGAACTATAGTTTAAAAAATCATCCAATTTTCTTGTGCTGAGTCTTTTGCCTTTATTGCAGTTCTAAGCACACTCAAAAATTGAAGAATATCAGTATTTTTTTTATCAATATTCGAAGAAATCTGAACATTCAACAATTCCTGAAATAATTAGCTTTGTCTCTTTTCCAAAAATATCTTGTATTTATTTTAATGTCAATTTGTTGCTATGCTCCTCTTAGTTTTGAAAGCAATCGTGGTTAAATGTATCTTTTAGTTCGCAAACAAAAAATTTTAAACCTCTATTTTTGTATTATGAGAAATAATGGTTATATTGTTTTCTAAATTCGAACCCTTGGATAGTAAATTTCTTTTTTTTGAATTGTTTAATTCAAAGGATGAACAGCAATTGAATACAATTATCGAGAATAACGCAGACATTTTTAAAAAAGATAATTGGAAACCACTTGGAAATAATTACAGCAATTATGGAATTGTAAAAAACCAGCAATCAAATCCTGTAGCAGCATTGATAGAAAAAATAACTAATTCTATTGATGCAATCCTTACAAAAAAATGCTTTGAAGCTGGCATTGATCCCAAAACAAAATCAGCTCCTCAGTCAATGGAAGAAGCTATTGAAAAGCTTTTTCCAGAGAATAAAAACTGGGATTTACAATCCCACAGAAGGAGGCAGGCTGAAGAAATACAAATTATTGCAGACGGAGATGGACCTAAAACAGCAAAACCGAATGCAGGAACATCGGTAATTATTTATGATAATGGCGAAGGCCAAAGGCCAGAAGATTTTGAGAAAACATTTTTATCATTAGTTCGTGGTAATAAAAACGATATTCATTTTGTACAAGGAAAATACAATATGGGTGGTACAGGATCCATTGTTTTTTGTGGAAAAAAACGTTACCACTTAATTGCTTCCAAGCGATTTGATGGAGGAAATTTCGGCTTCACTTTAATAAGGGAGCATTTAAAAATGGAAAATGACCATGCGAAGGAAACCTGGTATGAATATTTTATTATTGATGATATCATTCCTTCTTTCCCAATTACTGAATTAGATTTGGGTTTAGAAAACAGGAAATTTATAACCGGTACTATTCTTAAATTATATTCCTATCAATTCCCTAAAGGTTATTCTGCATTCTCACAAGATCTGAATCAAAGCATTAATGAGTATCTATACAGTCCGGCATTACCTATACTCACGAAGGATACTGAGTTGCGTTACCCTAAGAACAAAGTCCTCGTAACAGACTTATATGGCCTAAAAAGAAGATTGTATAAAGAAGAAGATGAATATCTGGAAGACAAATTTTCCCTTGATTTAAGCAACGATGACCTATTCGGAAAGATGAAGGTGAGTTGTTATGTATTTAAAACAAAAGCCAAAAATTTCGATTTAAAACGAACTAAAGAAATTATACAGGAAAGATATTTTCGTAATAATATGGCTGTATTGTTTTCATTGAATGGGCAGGTACACGGGCATTTCAGTTCTGAATTTATCACACGTTCCTTAAAACTGAATCTGCTTAAAAATCACTTGCTGATACATATTGATTGTACGGATATGAAGTATGATTTCCGGAAAGAGCTTTTCATGGCATCAAGGGACAGATTAAGGGAAGGCGGAGAAGAAGCCCAACAATTAAGATGGTATTTAGCCAATGAATTGAGTAAGACTGACGGAAGACTTGCTGCAATTGAAAAGAAAAGGAAGCAAGCTGCTGAAATAGATACATCGGCGGATACACAACAGTTATTGAAGGATTTTACAAAGAATATGCCGCTTGATTCTGAATTATTGAAATTGCTTAATCAAACTTTTAAGCTTGACATTAAAAAAGAACAATCAAAGAAAGAAGACAATATATCAACTAAACCCAAAGAGGAAAAGGAGTTTCAAACATTTAATCCCAAAAGATTCCCAACACTTTTTAGGCTGAAAGCTCACAATGATGGTGAAACTGAAATTGCAAAAATACCCATAGGCGGCGAAAAAACAATTCCTTTTGAAACAGATTGTGAGAATGATTATTTCGACAGAATTGAAGAACCGGGCGAATTAAAACTGGCTCTTGTAAATTTTAAACCTAATGAATCGAACGGTGGTGACAAGCTGGGTATGCCAAAAGATATAGCTGAAATTTTCAACATTAATCAAAGCAGCCCAAAAGATGGCACTATAAAGATTTATTTTAATCCAAAGAAAAAAATAAATGTTGGTGAAGCTGTTCAGATAAAAGCAACACTTACTGCACCGGGTGAAGATTTTGAACAAATTTTTTGGGTGAAAATTACCGAAGGGGAGAAAGATAAAGAAAAGCTACCTAAACCAGAAAATGAAAACGATCAAATAGGGTTACCACCTTTATTGTTTGCTTATAAAGATATTACAGATAAGGGGGAACATGCAGTTACTTGGGATACGGTAGAAGAAGCAACTGGCAGCGATATGTCTTACAAGACTGTTATGGTTCCCGAAGTAGAAGGGGAAAGCCTTACTAAGATATTTGTAAATATGGACAGCACGGTACTCATGAATTTTAAGGGTAAGTACAAGAACCCTAACCAGCAACAAATAGAAATTGCTAACCGAAAATATTATACATCGGTTTATTTTCATACGTTGTTCTTATATACGATAACAAAAAACAGGGGGTACGAAATTTACCAAAAAGAAAAAGGCCAGGAACAAAGCAGCCTTACAGATGTTGGTACATACCTGAAAGACGTATTTGAAAATTATTATTCTTCTTTTATCTTGAACTTTGGAGGTATGAATGAATTAATGATAGGAGTAGGGGAATGATTTTATAGTTATGAGGCTAATTTTAAAAATTCTGTTTTGTAAAATGTCATTTCAGGCCTTCTTCTTTTTTTATATTGAAGCATCCTATAGATGAGACTATAAACAATTCGTTGATCATTTGCAAAGTCGCTTAACCTAATTTGGCCAATGGGGATATTGTGTTTATAAACGAACCAAAAAAGTTTTCCAAGTTGAAAAATATCTGATTTTTCATCTATTATGCAGCTATGTTCTTTTGCATGTTCAGATCCCTCGCACAAAACCTTATTCATAGCTTCTGGAGATAACCATCCTGTAGGGCCTATTTTTTCTTTATATTCTTCAGTTGTCAAATCATCATTTCTGAATGCACTAAGTCCAAGATCTCCAACCTTCAAAATTACTTTTTCACCACGATTAATCACGAAAATGTTGTCAGGTTTAATATCACGATGATAGAGGTCCATCGAATGAAGCTCTCCTATTCCTTTTAATATTTCATAACAAATAAGATTTTTTTGATTCAGTGGAATCTCATTTTCTTGAATAAATGAAGTAAGATCAGAATCGGCTTTTTCCATAACATAAAACCTAAAAGAGTCACGATTTATCTTCTTTAGACCATCAGTAATTATTTCAATCACATTTGCAGATTTTCTTTTTTTTGCTTCGTAAAGTGCCTCTATTTCTCTATCAAATCGAAAGCATTGTTTTACATTACTTCCCCAAGGGTATTTTAAAAATTTTATTGCAAACACATTTTTATCATTTTCTGGATCAATCAATTTAAAGACTGATGAGTTACCCCCTTTTGTTTTTCCATATTTTTTGTGCTTATCTGACAAATAATCTAACAAGTAAAATTTATTACCGATTTTGACAGTGTTCTTAAATGCTTTTTTCCCTTTGGAAAGATATAAGTTTTGATTATTTATATACATAATTTTTATTCTCCAAAATATTGTCTATTAATTTTTTTTGGTGAAACCGTAGTAAATAAATCAATTTTAATTAATTCGGTAATCGGGAGTTTGTAATATTTTAATAACTGTTTTTGAGTCTTATTTGGAGTCTTATTTGGGTTTAATAGAATATCTTCAAGAATAGTTAACCTTTTTTCCCTTGCATTTGTAGAATTTGATTGTGAAACACAATGAAATGCATATTCTTGTAAGGGCTGACAAGATTCGTTTGAAGGACTGATATCGAATTGAATTTTTGACAAGATTTCAAAAAATATAGCAAACACAGAAACCTCAAATTCAATATGGGCATTTATAAAACCAAACAGTGTATAAAAATCATTTTTTTGAGAGTATCTACTATTTGCAAAATCATTTGATTTATTTAAAGAAGTAAATATTTTAATAACTTTCAGGAATGCTTTTTGTAAAGTAGTAATTTCTTTTTTAGGTAATGGTGTTTCATATAATCTTTGAATGGCATTTTTCTTATCTGTAATTCCATATTTTATTTGGCAAATCAGTTCCTCAATAAATTCCCTATCAAGCATTCTATCAGATTGCTTTTCGCTAAAAATACCAAGTGAGACGAAATCGGGAATTTTCGTAAGTTCCTCTACCATTTTAAGAAGATCTGAGTCGAAATATTTGGCTTTTGTTAATTCAGGTTGGTTAACTCTAAGGCCTGTATTATTTACTTTTACATAAAACATTCGTATTTCTTCCTCTGTAACATCTTCAGAAATAATTGTTATAGGAATTACGTAATCCAAAAAGTCAGAATCGGTTTCAATAAATTTTATATTATTAATATCGGAAATATCTTTATTCACATAAGCAAGTATCGCTCTAGTTCTTTGTTGACCATCTGTAATATCAAAAGAGTTATTTCCCTTATCATGAAAAAATAAATTTGGGATCGGTAAACCACTTTTAATAGTTTGAATTAATTCTTTTTGTGCTTTTGCTGTCCATATATCATTTCTTTGATATGATGGATTTAAGTTTACTTTCTTTACATTATGAATGTCAATTAGATCTTGTATTGTCCATTCTTCTATTTTAAATTTTATCATAATAAAAGATTTTAAATAAAACATGCTGCACATCCTTCGGATTCAGCATCTTCCAATATATCAATTAAATAGGGGGATTTTTTATCAAATGTTTTGGATTCTTGTTTTTTGATATGTTCCTCTTTAATAGCTATTATTCTTTCTGGTTGGATGATTTCTGTCAGCGTTTCATTTTCAATCCATGTATAGCCATCTTTTTCATATTCCAATGCCTTAGCAAATAATTCAGGATGCTGTTCATATAGCCAGATCCATTCTATACGCTGTTGGAAAAAACAAAAGAAACAACCGGAGCGAGTTCTTGCATAAATTCCTTTTTTCCCATTTATTTCAAACTCAACTTCTTCATAATATTTAGGCACTCCAGCGTTACTGCTCCGAAGCAATGCAAAGATGTCTTCTCGGACTAATCCTTCCTCTTTTCTTAATAAAGCGAAATCAGTCAATGTTGCAATAGGATAGTTTGTTTCTTTCAATATATTGAAAGCAGCTTTATTAAAATGTGCAATACCTAGGTTATGCAAGGATTTTAATTTTTCCCCTTGGTTGTATTTCTCAGATACTGGAGTGAAAACAATATCAAGAGCTCTTGCTAATTTTTCAGTTTCCAGTATTTCTTTATACTCATGTGCGAGTTTATCTATTGAAGCATTTTTCAAAATATAATTTATAACGTCTTCGCTCCATATATTTTTTCTGAAAGGAAAGATAGACTGTATATTAGACTTGCGGGAAATATAACCTTCACGATCTTCATCATCCCTGATGCCAACATAAGATATTACAGGATCATCTCCTACAAATCTTTCAAATGGTTCCAACTTTAATTTTTTTGTACACCACCTCGCATTCGAGGAGGGAAGATACCCCCGGAAAATATCCAAATAATGGTCAAATGGATTGATATGGCTTTTGTGGGCCGCTTCAAGCACTTCGATATGCTTGTTTCTTAATTCCCCTTTTAAATTCTCGATTAGCTCATAAGTTTCTTTCAGTTCCTTTCCAGTGTCACAGAAATAGTATTCAATCTCGAGTTCAGGGAAATTCCTGTCGAGATACAGCGCTAAAGCGGCACTGTCCTTGCCTCCTGATATACCTAAAACATGCCTCACTTTTTTACTCATTTTCCAATTGCTCCTTTAAGAGTTTTATTAAAGTTACAATATTCAGTTGCTTGTCACCAGATAATTTATTTTGTAAATTCTCAGCCAGTTTATTTGCTTCAATTGTTTTTGATTTCGGCATTCTGATAATCCTTTCCTGCATAGTTTCTACAAAAGAAGTGATTTCAAGTTTGATAATATCTTCATTATTTAAGTCAATGTTTTGTTGGCTCAATTCACAAAGATTATCCAACTGATTGATGTAAGATATAAATTTATCGTATAATATTTTTTCGTCTGTATCTGTGAATGATTCAAGTCTCTTATCAACACAGGCTTGTGCTACTGCGTTTAACCACGAATTCCTGTCATCAATTGGGGATAAAAATTGCGCTATTATTTTTCGATGGGTTTGATTCAACAAATGCCCTTTGATGCCAGTATATCTTTTCATCAAAGCATTTTTATATTCTTCGAAAGGTACATTTTTACCAATTATTTCCTTTTGTATAACTTCTTCGAAACGATCTGATAATTCAAAATAAACCGTACGCAATTCCCTGATTGCATCCTGCATTTGTACTATATAGGATTGCAAATCGGTGGGGTTTTTACGCAGGCTGCTAATGGTATATCCAAAAGCTTCAGGGAACTTTTCAAAGAATGTGACTTCCGGATCCTGCGAAGTTAATATTGCAGCCCTTAATCTCTTGGCATTGTCTGAAATTGTATTGGTTCCTTGAGCGTAAAATGTCAACTTTTTATAAAAGGCTAAAAAAGGTTTAATAGTATCTATAAAAGAATCAATTTTTAATTCACTGGATTCATTTTTATTAATAAGGGTTCTGTATTTATTAAACAAATCCAAACGAATGCCTTCTACCTGAAAAGCTTTAATTTCATAATCTTCGATATTCCTTACAACGAGATCGAGCGTATCTTCTGTCAAACTAGGAATAAATATTCCATTATGGAATAATGCGAAATTATCTCTCTTAATGATTAAAAATATTGGAATCCAAAAATCTACAAGCCCTTGTTTGCATTTATAGGGCTTTGCAAGAAGCATATCGGAAAAGTCTTTCAAAGAACGTTTTCCAAATTGTGTAGACTCAAGAAAATTGATACTTATGTTCCAAAGATTATGCAAAGATTCATTTTGGGGCTCACCAATAATATAAGCGGTTCCTTCCAAGTGATGAATTCCAGTATCCTTCAATAATGTAAGGTATATAGATTTAGAAGGTGGAAATTCAGAAGGCAGAAACCCAATATTTTCCAAATGTGCATCTTCGATCAGTTTTTTCATCAATCCTTTTCTTGCATTTGAAACAACAGCTGAATAGTTTGTTTTATTCAATAATTCATTTTTATAAACAGGTGTTTTCTCATATACCTGATTACAAATCCAGCTAAGGCATTGGTTAAAGGTTTTTCTATCCCTGATTTCCCGGATACGCTGACCACGAAAATACCAAATGATATTTGTTATATTATTATAGAGGCTGCCATTCACATAATGATTCAATAATTTTAAATGTCCCTGCTTTACTTCATTTAATACTCTTACTGCTACTATATCATCACGATGTGTTTCAATAGCTTTATTGATTTTTTCTATATTGTAAATTTCCTTGCTAATTTCTGCGGTATTTATGAAAAGCCCAAAAAGGGTAGCTTCTTTACAGCTGGCAGATTGTTGTTCAATGTCCCTTTCTTTAATAAATTCTGAGAAAATAAGATTAATAAAACCATCCACTTCTCCTTCGGGTACTTTCCTGGTTTCAGGTGTTTCACTTAAGATAAACTGAAAAAAGCGGGGTGTCCCTTTTTCATAAAAAACAGCTTTTGCCGGAATAAACCCACCTTCAAAATATTTAGTGAGGTGTGTTACAACATTTGATACCGTTTCTACGAGATTACCTGCCTCATTAATTGCTAAATCTATATCTACATCTGTGCCTTCAAACAATACATATTTTTGATTGAATGTTGCATAACGTATAATTTTATTGGTTTCCAAGCTGGCTAAAATAGTTTTGGTATTTTTAATCCCAAGGCTGTAACGACCATATTGTTCAAGAAACTGAATGTTCAGTTTACCGGAAGTTGAACCAAATAAATTCAATAACCCGATTGTTTTCACCAGTTTAATCGCATCAAGTGCTTTTTCATTTAGTAATCCTTCACAACGCTCAATTGCATTTCTTATCGAGTACCAATGTGATTTGTCTGTATTGTCATTAGCTTGGAGGAAACTGTAAAAGTTAAAGGCTAAATAATCATAAACCAATGCAAGATTATAATAAGGTGCTTTTGAAATACTAAATTCTTTTATACCCAATACATCATTGGATTCAATGAAAGCAAACAATGATCTTTCGTTTTGACCATATTTCTGTAACGAACTAGTGATTACTGCAGCAGATAACAGATCGAATGGTAATAACTTTTTGGCAAATTCTTTAGTATTATAATCACTTAAGGGAAACAATTTTGATTTTTCAATTGAAGCAAATAACTCGTTAAAATTTTCTGAAGATGTATGAATACCTAATTGTGAAATTCTTTCAGCTCCTAGATATAATAGTTGTTCGACGGGCTCGTTAAAAGGGATTTCTTTCAGCCTGCCTTTCACTTTATCCCATTCGTTTTGTTGTGATTTAGTAAGTGTTCTCGAGTATCCGTTAAAGTCTTGATGTAGCGTGGTTATTAATAAAATTTCCTTCAAAATATCATTTGCAAACTCTGCTAATTCCTGTATGAAATATAATTCTTTTTCAGGATTATATTTTGCAGCAAATTCAAGAAATTTTCCAAACTCATCAATGAATATGACCAATCCCTTTCCGGTTTTTTTTAGCTTTTTTGAGTAATTATTCAGGGCCTCAAGTACATGGGCCGAAGTGAGATTTTTTGAAACAGGAACCTGTAGCTTTTTTGCAAAAATTTCTACAATAGAATCATGTGTGCCAACTATGCGTATAAATTCAAACTGGTTTATTCCATTAAATTGGTTTCTGATTTTCTTGAAAAATTTTTCTTTCCCAGAAAGTGTTTGCTCAAATGCAAGAAGGAAAGATGATTTTCCAGTACCATAAGCACCCACAATATTAAATGAACGTAAACCGATACGGTAATCATTTGCAATTTTTAAATATGATTCTTCAGAATTAGGTGTTGGTATATAATTCAGAGATTTAAGGTTATCCCTTTCAATGTTGGTTGAAGGTGAATGTTCCTGCAATTTAGCCTTGATAGTAGTCATTTAATACTTGTTGTTTGGTTAATCCGCTTCTAATTTGTAAAATCCTGTTTCCTGCAGTTTCGTCATACTTAATATAACGTTTATACCCCTTTTCCATTTGCTGTATTTTGTGAAATAATCCTTCTTTTGTTATAGCAAAAATTAGTGCGGGGGCATTATTCCCATTCAACAAATCATTAAATGAAATAGAGTTTGTTCTATCCCATTGGTCAAGTATGGCGTATAGGACTATTTGCCATGGCAATTCGTTTTTTTCATCTACTTCAATTTTATACCAAACCCTTTTTTCTTTATCAATAACCTGTTTGTGTTCCCTTATTAAATTCAGTTCAATCAGAAGGCTTGAAAAGTCATCTTCCAATTCACTTTTCCTTCCATCACTGTCTGCTACATAATTTCTTATCAATACGTCAATGTCGTTTGCTACCGTATTTTTATTAAAAAAATTAGTATCATACTGTTTGCAGGTCCTTTCAAGAAAATTCAATAATTGTTCCTTAGTGAAATCAGTCCTTTCCCTACGAAAGACATTAAATACAAGATTGTACAAAGATGCCCTCTCGGTAGTGATAAGTGCAAAATGAAGAAGCCATAAAGTACCATAGTCTTCTAAATAAGGATCCATACCTGTTTCACCTAATAACGCTTCACCCAAAGGTGTTGGCGCAAGTGTGTTTTCATTTAAAATACCGAAAGCCCTTACCCAATGTTTAATGGAAGTTACCATGTTTTTCCCCACCCCTAATTCTATCACATCATTTTCGTCACTGGCCTTATGTGGATTGGAAAAATAATCATATCCCTTTTTTAGCCAAAAGTGCTTACAGCTAAATTTTTCATGTCCAGAAAAAGATAATTTTTTGATCATAATTTGTTGAATATTTCAAAAATAGCAATTAGGTTATTGATTAGGGGATTTTTAAATGTACTTGTGTGGATAAGTTAGATTAATTCACTATTAAAATAACAACTTAGCAAATATAATTTTAGTATTTTTTAAAAAGTATTGGATCACCTTTATTAACCTTGAAAACTCAAATTGTGTTTTCCAATAGCTGTTGCCAGTATATATTTCCCAGACAGGAGATTCATTTAGTATTTTCAATGAGTTTTTTCTTAAGTAATAAATAGTATTTCAATATTACAATAAAAATAAAAATAAAACATAAAAAAAGTTAAGTAAAAATGAAGTAAATGGTTAAAAATAAGTTAACTTGTGGGTAAATTAGAGGTAGCTATGAGGAATAATGAGGGTACGTTCGTAGCTATCATTTAGGTTGGTTATTGTGGGCTATTGAAATGAATATATTGGTGATTCTTTGACATCGTTGGCTTTGAGGAATGGAAATAGCCCCATTTCATCATCGTTGACAAACGTAAAAACTTTAAAATGTGCTAAACAGAATGCTTTATTGGATAGTTATGTTCCGTTGTGAGCTATAAAGAGTGATATTGACATTCATTGATAATGAAGTTGTTTTTATTAGTATCCCTCCTCCCAAAAATCAGATTTATCCTTGTATTTGTATCTTGCGGCATGGAACAGATTTTACCATTTGAACAGTTATACCATTTTACCCATGCTATTTTTATTAAAATGGGCTGTTCGGAAGCAGATGCCACTACAGCATCAAAGGCATTATTGAGTGCTGATTTACGGGGGATTGATTCCCACGGAGTAGCCCGGTTAAGTGGCTATGCACGTTTATGGGAAGCTAAAAGAGTCAATACGAGTCCGGATATAAAAATTATACATGAAACACCTTCCACGGCTACGATTGACGGGGATGCGGGACTGGGTTTGGTAGTGGCGCCCTTTGCCATGCAGGTTGCGATTGAAAAAGCGAAGATTGCCGGTACGGGCTGGGTGAGTGTATGTAACAGCAACCATTTTGGGATTGCAGGTTATCATGCTATGATGGCTTTACAGCATGATATGATTGGGATGGCCATGACCAATGCCAGTGCATTGGTGGCACCTACGTTTTCGGTAGAGAGGATGCTGGGTACTAATCCAATTGCAGTGGCTGTGCCTGCACAGGAGCAACCACCTTTTGTAGCAGATATGGCTACTACAACTGCGGCGAATGGGAAGCTGGAAATATTGCAGCGCAAGCAGGCTGATGCGCCTTTGGGATGGGTGCAGGATGTAGATGGTCATGCTACTACAAATGCCAATATCTTAAAAAATAAGGGTTCTTTACTGCCGCTGGGAAGTGATCGCGAACATGGTTCTCATAAAGGCTATGCCCTGGGTAGTATTGTGGATATTTTTTCAGGGGTATTAAGCGGGGGAAGTTATGGCCCCTGGGTACCACCTTTTCCGGCTTATGTTCCGATGCCGGATTATCAGCCGGGTAAGGGATTGGGGCATTTTTTCGGGGCTATGCGGATTGATGCTTTTCGCCCGGCTGCTGATTTTAAACTGCATATGGATAAATGGATTGAACGGTTCCGGCAGGCTAAGCCTGCTGAAGGGCATGATAGGGTACTGATACCGGGTGACCCGGAAAGGGAAATGGAAACGATAAGAATGAAAGAAGGAATTCCGGTGGTGGGGAGTGTGGGGGAGGATTTAAAGCTACTGGGACTGAAATTTGGAGTTGTTTTATAGACAGTGAAAATTAAAAAAGGATTGTAGAATTGAGTAATCAGCAATGCATGCAAAAAATAATTACGGTTAAAATAGGGTCGAATGTATTAGCAGGGGCAGATGGCTTACTGAATGAAGCCAGGATGGCGCACCTGGTAGATCAGATGGTGTACCTGAAAAACAAAGGGGTGAAAGTGCTTCTTGTTTCTTCCGGGGCAGTGGCTTCGGGCAGGAAACTGGTACAGAGTAACCATCCGGATCCGGTAGCCAAAAGGCAGTTATGGGCTTCGGTAGGACAGGTGAAACTGATTCAGTTGTACAGCAGGTTATTTGGCGATCAGCAGGTGCTTTGTTCCCAGGTACTGGTAACCAAAGAGGATTTCCGAGACAGGCATCATTTTCTGAATATCCGTACCTGTCTGCAAACACTGCTGGAACATGATATTATTCCTATTATCAATGAAAATGATGTGGTTTCAGTTACAGAACTGATGTTTACAGATAATGATGAACTGGCGGGACTGATTGCTTCTATGATGAATGCAGATGAAATGATTATCCTGAGTAATGTGGATGGGATTTACAATGGAAATCCGAATGACCCGGCATCGGAAGTGATTCCGGTAATTGCGGATGATTCTACCAATGCCAGTAAATTTATTACCACTAAGAAATCGGATTTTGGCAGGGGTGGTATGATTACCAAATACAGTATGGCCCGTAAAGTGGCCAAAGCCGGTATTCCGGTCCACCTGGCCAATGGGGCTACAGAGAATGTATTGATTAGTGTAGTGGAAGAAAATCCGGCACTGGTACATACCTGTTTTACCGCAGGTAAAAAGACCAGCATGATAAAAAAATGGCTGGCTTATTCTGAACTAGGTACCAAGGGTGAAATTCATATTAATGCAGGAGCAAAGAAAGGGTTATTGTCGGATAAAGCAACCAGTCTGCTGTTAATAGGAGTTACCCGCATTACCGGAGATTTTCAGAAAGGGGATATTGTAAAAATACTGGATGAAGGGGGCGCCCTTGTAGGTTTTGGCAAAAGCCAGTACAATGCTGACACCGCCATCAAGAAAATAGGGGTGAAAAATACCAAACCGGTAATCCATTACGATTATTTGTATTTAAATCATTAGCAATTTACTATGCATTTTGAAGAACAGTTTATACGGGTAAAAGAAGCTGCAGCAACTTTTAACAGCATTGATGCCGCTACCATTAATGGGGTATTGCTGCAGCTGGCTGCGGAAACAGAAAAAGCAGTGGATGTGCTGCTGGAAGAGAACAGGAAAGACCTGGACAGGATGGATACAAATGATCCGAAATACGACAGGTTAACACTGACTGAACAAAGGATTAAAGATATTGCTGCAGATATACGGAATGTAGCAGGATTGCCTTCACCATTGGGTAAAATCCTGGATCAGAAAACCATGCCCAATGGCCTGCAGATATCTAAAGTAACCGTGCCGTTGGGGGTAATTGGGGTAATTTATGAAGCCCGGCCCAATGTGAGTTTTGATGTATTTGCACTTTGTTTTAAAGCGGGTAATGCCTGTATTTTAAAGGGGGGCAGCGATGCCAGCTTTTCCAACACGGCCATTATCTCCCTGATTAAAAAAGCATTACAGCATTTTGGGTTAAATGAAGCACTTGTGGAATTACTGCCACCGGATAGGGAAGCTACTGCTGCTTTATTAACAGCCAGGAATTATGTGGATGTAATCATCCCCAGGGGCAGTAAATCATTAATTGATTATGTGGCTGCCAATGCCAGGATTCCCGTGATAGAAACCGGTGCTGGGATTGTACATGTCTATGTTGATGAAACAGCAGACCCTGCTATGGCTGCTGCGATTGTACATAATTCAAAGACCAGGCGGGTGAGTGTCTGTAATGCACTGGATTGTCTGATCATCCATCAGCAGCAACTGGATAACCTCTCTGCAATACTGGCCCCATTGGTGGAAAGCAATGTAATAGTATATACCGATGAACCGGCTTATTTTGCTGTGAAACACAGTTATCCGGAGCACCTGCTGCAACATAGCACAAAGGACAGTTACGGCACTGAATTTCTGGATTATAAGCTGGCAGTAAAAACAGTATCCGGATTGGATGAAGCCTTACAGCATATTTATGAGAATGGGTCCAAACATTCGGAATCTATTGTCAGTAGGGATGCAAACCATATTACACGGTTTTTAAATGAAGTGGATGCAGCGGCAGTATATGCCAATGCCAGCACTGCATTTACAGATGGGTCTCAATTTGGACTGGGTGCAGAAATAGGAATCAGTACCCAGAAATTACATGCTCGGGGGCCAATGGCACTGGAAGAAATTGTAAGTTATAAATGGATCGTTAAAGGGGATGGGCAGATAAGAAAATAAAGCTATCTTTCAGGTAAAACAGTACCTGAAAGATTATGCGTATCCTATCATTCATTAGTATCTTTTTATTTGGAATAACAACTATTTCCGGGTATGGACAACCCCGTACCGATGCCCTCTTGCTGAAAATACTGCAGCAGCAAAAAGATACCCTATTTCAAAAAGTACTCCGGCATCCGGAATATTACCGCCTGCAAATTATTTATACCCGTATTGACAGGGATAAGCAAAATATCCCAGCATTTACCAACTATTGTTTTAATGTGGATTCCCTGTTTTATTTTAATCCCGCTTCTACGGTTAAACTGCCCCTGGCTTTATTATCGCTTCAGAAACTGAACCGGATGAATATTCCATTGGTGAATAAATATACTCCCATGCAATTTGACAGTGCATTTAGTAGGCAAACGCGGGAGTACTCCGACAGTACCGCTAAGAATGGGTATCCTTCCATTGCACAGTTTATCCGTAAAGCATTCCTGGTAAGTGATAATGATGCCTATAGCCGGATGTATGAGTTTGTGGGGCAGCAGCAGATCAATCAGGACCTGCACCGGATGGGATATAATGATGCGAGGCTTACACACCGGTTTGTGAGGATGTCACCCGAAGAGAACAGGCATACTAATCCGGTACGGTTTATCGGGGAGGATGGTTCCCTGATATTGAGTCAGGGCCCTGCCTATAATACGGATAGTTTTGATTTTAGTCACGTGAATAAACTGGGCAATGCCTATATGGACTGGAAAGACAGCCTGGTACATGAACCTTTTGATTTTACTTACCGGAACAATATCTCTTTAAAGGATTTACAGCAGATTTTGCAAGCGGCCTTATTCCCACAGTCCGTTGCACCCAGAAAAAGGTTTGACCTGAAAGAAGAGGATTATGATTTCCTGAAACAATATTTATCCCAATTTCCTTCAGAAACCAACTATCCCAAATATGATACTAATGAATATTTTGATACCTATGTAAAATTCTTCTTTCAGGATAGTACTCATCACCATTTACCAAAAGGGGTAAGGGTCTTTAATAAGGTAGGATGGGCCTATGGGTTTATGACAGATATTTCTTATGTGGCAGATTTTGACCACAAGGTGGAATATATGCTCACGGCTACTCTGTATTGTAACAGTGATGGTGTGCTGAATGATGACAAATATGATTTGGATACTGTTGGCCAGCCATTTTTATACAAACTGGGACAGACCATTTATCAGGAAGAGTTGAAAAGGGAAAGAAAGTATACACCCGATTTAAGTGCATTTAAAATCAGGTATGAAGTAAGGGACCCGAATGACAAACGGCCCACGGTTAAAGATGTGGACAATTAAATAAATCTTTATGATACGACTTCTTTTAATGCTGGTACTGGTGAACCTGGGGGGGATTTATAAACCGCCAGGAGCTGACTTTACAATCATCAGCAAAAACCGATCAGCTGTTTCAAAATATCTGACGGAAAAGAAATGGAACCAGCTATTTCCCAACCGGTATCGCTTGTCTGTAAAAGACAGTACCCCTTTTGATTTTTATTCATTTAAAGCTTTTGAAAAAGCATCTCTGCACTTTCCGATGTTTTTAAACGAAGGGGATGAGCAGTCCCAAAAAAGAGAACTGGCTGCTTTTTTAGCCAATATTGCAATGGAAACAGGAGGAGGTTGGGATGATGCACCGGGTGGTTATTTTAAATGGGGATTGTTTTATCTGGAAGAAAAAGGATGCAACTATGGTTGTTACCAATATTCCGATACCAGTAAAAAGAAATACCTGCCGGTAGCAGGGAAATCATACCATGGCAGGGGGCCGGTTCAGTTAAGCTGGAATTATAATTATGGTCAGTTCAGTGAAGCTTATTTTGGCAGCAAAGATTCTTTATTAAACCACCCGGAACTGCTGGTTAAAGATGCAGAGCTGGCCTTTGCATCGGGTATTTGGTTCTGGGTTACGGCCCAGTTTCCCAAACCATCCTGTCACGATGTAATGACCGGTAAATGGGTACCCAATGCCAAAGATTCTCTGGCCAACCGCTTACCCGGTTTTGGTGCGGTACTGAATGTGGTAAACGGGGGTATTGAATGTGGCAATACCCTGTATCCAAAAACCCGCTATCGTTATCAATATTATATGTATTTCTGTAAATATCTGGGAGTAGAACCAGGACCTGGAGTAGAATGTACCACCCAGAAACCATTTGGTACTTAACCGGAATTTATTATTAAGTGAATAATTATTCATTTATATTTGCAGCTTGAAACAGAGAGACGATAAAAAAGCAGAACAGATTTTTAAAGCCACCCTGGAACTGGTGAGGAAGAAGGGGGTGGCGGGTATCACCATGAATGAAATTGCGGCAGCTGCTAAAATAGCTACCGGAACTTTATATATTTATTTCAGGAGTAAGGAAGAACTGATTAATGCCTTGTTTACTGAATGCAGGAAAGCATCGGCAGATATTTACTTTACCAATTATGATCCTGCCATGCCATTCAAGACTGGCTTTAAAACGATTTGGTTAAACCTGCTGAAACACAAAATGGAAAGGTTTGAAGAAGCGGTGTTTTTAGACCAGTGCTATCATTCCCCTTTTATTACAGAAGATACCAAAGCAATGACAAAAGAGACATTGCAACCCCTTTTTAAGTTAATGGAAAGAGGAAAAAAAGAAGGTTTGGTAAAGGAAATGGATACCCTTGTTTTATTGTTTTTTATGGTAGGAAGCATTAATGAAATTGTGAAGTATTCTTTTTACGGTGGAAAAAAGCTTTCAGGCCCTGTTATTGAAAATGTGTTCAATCTATGCTGGGATGGATTGAAAGCTTAATTTTTTTACCAGTAAATGAATAATTATTCACTTAAAATGAAAGAGTCAGATGGCGAAATTTAGTGCAGACAAAATAATTGTCATTTTTACGGTAGTCTCAGCTGCATTACTTCAATTGATAGATACTTCTATTGTAAACGTTTCTTTAACCCAGATGATGGGCAATCTGGGTGCCAGTTTTGAAGAAATAGGCTGGATCATCACAGGGTATGCGGTATCGAATATTATCATGATTACCCTTTCCGGATGGATGAGTGCCAGATTTGGCCGTAAATATTATTTTGCTGCATCCATTATTCTGTTTACGGTAGCTTCTATATTTTGCGGATCCTCTACCAATGTATGGGAACTGGTGGTATTCCGGGTTATACAGGGTTTGGGAGGCGGGGGGTTATTGTCCACTGCCCAGGCCATATTAATTGAAACGTTTCCGAAAGAGGAACTGGGGCTTGCCAATGCTATTTATGGGGTAGGGGTAATTGTGGGTCCGGCTGTTGGGCCTACATTAGGCGGTTATATTACAGATAATTTTTCCTGGCAATGGATATTCTTTATTAATATTCCCTTTGGTATACTGGCTACCATTCTTACGCTTACCTATGTTAAAGAACCCAGGGAAAAGGCAAAGGCCGGGAAAATGGACTGGCTGGCACTGGCCCTGCTGATTGCATCAATTGGTGCTTTACAGATTGTATTGGAAAAGGGGCAGAGTGAAGATTGGTTTGAAACCAGGTACATTACAGTGCTGGCTTTTGTGGCCGGAATAGCCGGGATTATCTTTATCTGGCGGATGCTGGTGAAGCAGGATGCGATTGTCAATCTCCGTTTATTCAATAACCGTTCATTTGCAACTGGTACTTTATTTAATTTTATTCTGGGTTTTGGGTTATATGGAACTACATTGGTCATCCCTATTTTTTGTCAGGGTTTACTGGGATTTACCGCTATGCAAACAGGATTGATTATGCTGCCGGGAAGCCTGGCTACTGCTGTAATGATGCCCATTGTAGGGATTTTAATGAAAAGGAACCTGGTACATCCTGCCGTTTATGCCGGAATTGGATTAATCCTGTTTTTCCTGTTCAGCTTTAACATGAGTGGATTGAATACACAGGTTGGGGAGTTTGATTTTTTCTGGCCACTGATTATTCGGGGGTTGGCCATGGGATTGATCTTTATACCTCTGACCACTATTTCACTGGCTAATTTAAAAGGGAAGGAAATACCACAGGGTACAGCATTAAGTAATATGGTGCGGCAGTTAGGCGGTTCCATTGGTATTGCACTGATTACCACTTTCATCAGTACCCGGACAGCGATGCATTATTCTAACCTCAATGAAAATGTAACCATTACCGACCCCAATACACAGGAAAGGATTAAAATGTTATCCGGTGCCATGGTATCAAAAGGGTATGATACACATTCCGCAACACAATCAGCCTACAATATGATATCCAGAATTATTACACAGCAGGCTACATTTTTAACCTATAAAGACTTGTTTTTGTATCTGGGATTGTTTTTCTTAATTCTGATTCCTTTACTGATTATGTTCCGCAATAAAAAGAAACCGGAACATGTGGAAGAATTAACAGAATGGGCATTGGAATAAACTATTTAAATTGTATAAATTAAGTCATATGAATCATATATTGGTCGCGCTGGATTTCAGCGAATATTCCCCCATGGTGGAGAAAGTAGCTTTTTCACTGGCTAAGAAAATAGAAGCTTCTGTAACCCTGGTATGTATCATAAATAAATTCCGGGAATATGCACCGGTAGATACCGGACAAACTTTTACGGACGACTGGGAAGCCCGTCAATTTATTGCCAATCAAAGCCTTAAGAAAGTAAAGGAAGCACATTCTGAAGTGGAAACAGATATGGTTTCCTTTATTGGAGACCCCATGGAAGATATTATTGACCTGGCCCTTGAAAAGCACAGCAAGTTTATTGTAATGGGCACACATGGCAGAACAGGGCTTTCTCATTTATTAATGGGCAGTACGGCAGAATATATTATCAGGCATTCGCCGGTTCCGATTATTGTGGTGCCACTGAAACAGGTAAGGCATTAATCAGAGGAGGGAGCGTTTGGAGTTGGGAAGCTGGAGTCAGGAGATTGGAGATGTTAAACGAACAATTGTTCGGAAAAAACTTGTACTATCATACGTTTTCAGCCTTTACCTTTGCCGCTCTAAAATTTAAGTGGTATGAAAATTATGAAATTCGGCGGAACCAGTGTGGGTAAACCCGAACGTATGCATGAAGTGGCACAGTTAATTACAAAAGATGCGGAAGCAAAGATTGTAGTATTGAGTGCATTGAGTGGTACCACCAATTCTTTGGTGGAAATCAGTAATCACCTGGCAGCGGCTGACCGTATTTCTGCCAAGGCCAGTATTGATAAGCTGGAAGCACATTACCGTAAGTTTGTGCTGGAACTGGTAAAGGGTGAAAATTTTCAGGCAAAGGCCAATGCCATTGTAAGCGAACATTTTGAGTTTTTAAATATTATTTTAAGGATTTCCTTCAGTGATGCCCTGAATAAGGATATCCTGGCACAGGGTGAACTGATGAGTACCAAATTATTCTGTGTATACCTGGAAGAAAAAGGGATTGACCATTTATTACTGCCCGCACTGGAATTCATGAGTATTGATGTAAATGAAGAACCCGCATTTGCAGCCATTCAGACGAAATTGGGAGCATTACTGCAACACCATAGTGATAAAAAATTATTTATAACCCAGGGCTATATTTGTAAAAATGCCAAGGGGGAAGTGGATAATCTAAAAAGAGGGGGCAGTGATTATACTGCCAGCCTGGTTGCCGCTGCAGCCAATGCATCGGTATGTGAAATCTGGACAGATATAGATGGTATGCATAATAACGACCCGCGTGTAGTGAGCAAGACCGTGGCTATTGAACAACTGAGTTTTGAAGAAGCAGCTGAACTGGCCTACTTCGGTGCTAAGATCTTACATCCTACCTGTATCTGGCCGGCACAACAGGAGAATGTTCCGGTTAAATTATTAAATACGATGCAGCCTGATGCTCCCGGTACCACCATTACCAAGGAAGCAGGAAGTGTGGGTGTTAAAGCAGTAGCTGCTAAAGATGGCATTATTGCCATCCGTATTAAGAGCAGCCGTATGTTGCTGGCCTATGGCTTTTTACGCAAGATTTTTGAAGTGTTTGAAAAATATAAAACTTCTATTGATATGGTTACCACTTCTGAAGTGGCTGTTTCTGTAACCATTGATAATGATGTTTTCCTGCACGATATTATTAAGGAACTGGAACCTTTCGGAACCATTGAAATTGACCAGCATCAGACCATCATCTCTATTGTGGGCAATGAAATTGCAGAAACAAAAGATGTGATGAAAAAAATGTTTGATGCCATTGAAAAAATACCGGTAAGAATGGTGAGTTATGGTGGTAGCCATCATAATGTTTCCCTGCTGATCGACGGCCAGTATAAAAAAGAAACCCTGCAGTTATTGAATACAGGTTTATTCGGGCTGTAATTTTTGAAAAGTTAAATCCGGTTAACGGAAACAGATAAGATGAGTACATAAAAAATCCCGCTGTTAAAGCGGGATTTTTTTATAGATAGATAAAAGCTTTTTAGATAATCAATAAAGCATCACCATAACTGAAGAAACGGTATTTGTCCTTAATGGCTTTTTTATACGCTTCAATGGCCAGGTCGTACCCTGCAAAAGCACAGGTCATGATCAGTAAACTGGTTTTAGGCAAATGGAAATTGGTAACCAGGCTATCCGCCACATTAAAAGTATAAGGTGGGTGAATAAAGTGGTTGGTCCATCCTTCACTTGGCTTTAATAATTTCTGTGCAGTAAAACTGGTTTCCATGGCACGCATAGTGGTGGTACCGATAGAACAGATCCTATGGCCGGTTTCTTTGGCTTTATTTACGATTCTGCAGGCTTCTTCCGGAATATTGTAATATTCTGCATCCATTTTATGCTTACTCAGGTCTTCCACTTCAATCGGGCGGAAAGTTCCCAAACCGGTATGTAAAGTTACTTCTGCAAAACGGATACCCTGAATTTCACAACGTTTAATAAGTTCCTTACTGAAATGTAAGCCTGCGGTAGGGGCGGCAACAGCACCTTCATATTTTGCATAAACGGTCTGGTAACGCTCTTTATCTTCCTCATCCGGTTTACGTTTGATATACTTGGGAAGAGGTGTTTCGCCTAAATGTTCCAGCATGGCTTTAAAGCTGGTATCATCATCATCCCAAAGGAAACGGATGGTACGGCCACGGCTGGTGGTATTGTCAATAACTTCAGCAACCAGTTCTTCATTTTCACCAAAATACAGTTTATTACCTACACGGATCTTTCTTGCGGGATCAACAATCACATCCCATAAACGATTGGGTTTGTTCAGCTCACGCAATAAGAATACTTCAATTTTGGCACCGGTTTTTTCCTTACGGCCATACATACGTGCAGGGAATACCTTGGTATTATTCACTACAAATACATCTTTATCGTTAAAATATTCCAGAATATCACGGAAATGCTTGTTTTCCATGTTACCGGTCTTACGGTTAACAACCATCATTCGGCTGTCTTCTCTTTTCTTAGTAGGATTTTGTGCAATTAAGTTCAGCGGAAGGTCAAAACGGAACTGTGATAATTTCATGTGTCTATTCCTTTTTTTAAATAAATGATAGCCACATTCAGTTTGCCGCCGCCTTACGGGGCGACTCGCTTCATGTTACGGCATGAATATATTTTTAAACAAGTTGGCAAAGGTAGTGTTTTTAGGCCAGAGTGCCAATTGATAGGGGCTTCCCTGCTACCGTAGCCGAAGGAATGGGGGTATTTTCTTAAATGTAATTGGCAGAATTTGAATGAAAAGTGGGGAATCTTATCAAAAATTCACCATAAATAAGTTGTGATTAATGTTTGTTTAATTTTTCCAACATCGTATGTTGAAATGAAAGCTATTCCCCTAATTTTGTTCCAACGATTGTTTGCAGAAATCCTGTTTCTGCTTAAAGTAAATGTTTTATCATGATTCGAAAACCTTGGTGGAAGATTCTCAGCTTTGTATTTTTAATGTATACCTGCGTAATGGGCTTTATGGTGAAAGTTCCTTCCCCTAAAGGCGTTCCCCTGCAGGAAAGTATCCGAAATCTCTTTTTTCATGTTCCCATGTGGTTTGGCATGAATATTTTATTTATCGTTTCCCTGGTTTATGCCATTATGTATCTGCGGAAACCGGATATTAAATATGACCATTATTCGCTGGAATATGCCAGGACAGGAACTGTATTTGGAATTTTAGGGCTGATTACCGGGGCTGTTTGGGCTAAATACCAATGGGGTGCCTGGTGGAGCGGAGATCCTAAACAGAATGGCGCTGCCATTGCATTACTGATTTACTTTGCCTATTTTGTATTGCGTGGCTCACTGAATGATGAGGAAAAGAAATCCCGTATCGGGGCAGTATATAATATTTTTGCCTATTTCATGCTCTATCCCTGTATCTGGATTTTACCCAGGTTAACAGAAAGTCTGCATCCTGGCGGACAGGGCAGTGAGGGTAATCCCGGATTAAACGGGGGTGATCTGGCCCCATCGATGAGGCTGGTATTCTGGCCGGCTGTAATTGGCTGGACATTACTGGGTGTATGGATTACAACACTGCGGATCAGGTATCAAATTTTACATGAAAAGAAATTAAACAATGAATAAATTAAAGTATTTCGCTGCTGCATTGACGCTGGCCCTGCTTTCTGCAGGGGTAAAAGCGCAGGATACTGCCAATGCAAATGACAGCGTTATGAAAACAAATGGTAAAATTTATGTGGTGATGACGGTGGTCATCGTAATTGTAGCCGGCTTATTCCTGTATGTGCTGAACCTTGACAGGAAACTGACTAAGCTGGAGAAAGCTGACTGATAATTTTGATTGCCTAACGATTGTTCTTTATATAAACGTCAAAATAAGAAAAACTATGTCTACAAACACCGGCTACAGTTTCTTTGAAAGTGTAGAAAAGAGCTTTGACAAAGCTGCAAAATTTACAAAATGGGATAAGGGATTACTGGAACAGATCAAAGCCTGTAACAGTATCTATAGTATGAAGTTTCCCGTTAAAATGGATGATGGCAGGATTGAAGTAATTGAAGCCTTTCGCGTACAGCATTCCCAGCATAAATCTCCCTGTAAAGGTGGTATCCGTTTCAGTGAATTTGTAAATGATGATGAAGTAAAGGCATTGGCCAGTCTGATGACTTATAAATGCGCCATTGTAAATGTTCCTTTCGGAGGAGCAAAAGGTGGTATTAAAATCAATCCGCGTAACCACAGTGCCTATGAGCTGGAAAAAATAACCAGAAGGTATACTGCTGAATTGGTAAGAAAAAACTTTATTGGACCTGGTATTGATGTGCCTGCACCGGATTATGGAACCGGGGAACGTGAAATGGCCTGGATTGTGGATACCTATCAGAGTTTGAAGCCCAGTGATATTGATGCTGCCGGTTGTGTTACCGGGAAACCGATTAGTCAGGGTGGTGTGCATGGCCGTAAGGAAGCTACCGGTTTAGGTGTATTTTATGGTACCCGTGAAGTATGTAATATGCCGGAAATGATGAATAAACTGGGATTACCTGTTGGTATTGAGGGAAAGCGGGTAATTGTACAGGGAATGGGAAATGTGGGGTATCATAGCGCTAAATTTTTCAGGGAACATGGAGCCAAAGTGATTGCCATTGCAGAATATGAAGGAGCAGTATATAATGAAAATGGGTTAAATGAAGAAGAACTGTTTCAGCACCGGAAAAAGACTGGCAGCATACTGAACTTTCCGGGTGCAGTGAATTTTGAAAGTTCTGCTGATGCTTTGGAAATAGATTGCGATATACTGGTGCCTGCAGCTTTGGAAAATGTGATTAATGGAGAAAATGCACCCCGTATCAAAGCTAAAATTATAGCAGAAGCTGCAAACGGTCCTTTAACACCTGAAGCAGATGAAATATTTGTTCAAAAAGGGGTATTGGTTATACCTGATATGTATCTGAATGCAGGCGGGGTAACCGTATCTTATTTTGAATGGCTGAAGAACCTGTCGCACATGCGTTTTGGAAGAATGGAAAAACGTTTCCAGGAAAATATGAACAAACATATTTTAAACCAGATGGAAAGTTTGTCAGGTAAGCAGGTTGCGCCGAAAGAAAAAAACTTTATCATGCATGGTGCTGATGAAATTGACCTGGTGTATAGCGGACTGGAAGAAACCATGATTTCCTCTACCCAGGAAATTATGGATATCTGGCATAGCAACCCATCTATTCCGGATATGCGCACAGCTGCTTATGTTAGTGCAATTAATAAAGTGGCATTGAGTTATATTGAATTAGGTATATTCCCTTAATAGAATTAATGCATATGTTTTTAAAACCGTTTCTGAAAAGAAGCGGTTTTTTTGTTAATTTACAGTTGTTTTTCTATCAGTTACCGTTATGAGAAATTGTTTATCCCTCTTTGCCATTACATTTTTTCCTTTCCTTTTATTAGGTCAGAGAGAAACATTTACTGATTCGGTATTACGTAATAAAATTATTCTTATGCCTGCTTATCATCCTTCTAAAGTGGGCAATGAGTATATTTTTCTACCTATGAATTTTGGTAGGCCTGAAATACTGGATACAACTGGTATTCATGTTCTGAAAAATGCAGAAATATTTTCCATTGATCTGGTGTTTACAGATTACCCTTCTACCAACAGTTTAAAAGAGCTGAATGCTAAAAGGATAAAAAACCTGCAACAGGTAATTCCTTATATAATGACCCGGGAAAATATCGACTGGCAGGTGGTGCGGCAAATGGACGGATATGACAAAGCTACCGCTGAACTTTTACCTCATGGATTTGTGATTAGTTACCGGAAAGCGTATACAAAAGAAGACCATGAAGGGGAAATTAAATATATTGAAGAATATAGTAAATTCTTACCTAAGCCCAAAGAAGAGCCCAAAAAGCCAGCCGCACAGATACCTGCCACCCCCCGTAAAGTAAGGTACTGGGATGTAATTTACGGAGATGCCGGAGCAGCACCGGTCAGATATATGGGTAACCGGACTGTGAAGGAAATATCTGATACAAGGATCCCTTATAATGAAGGAGAAGTGATTGTGGGACTACCCAAATCGGATCCTTATTGTAAAAGAAACCTGACCTGGGAAGAAAAGAAGCGATTTGAAAGGATGGATTCTGTATTTTTTGTTTTGTTACCGCCTGATATAAAAGAAACACGGAAAGTTCCGGATATCCTGCCAACAGAAACAAAGCCAAGACTACCCGATTCTACAGTGGATAAATATTTCAGGCGCAACCATTATCATAATATCCTCCTGGTACTGGATGTTACCATGAGTATGGCACCCTATTCGGCTGCTGTATTATCCTGGATATCTGATTCTGCCAACCAGTCAAACATTAAATATGTAAGTTGTTTTAATGATGGAGATGATATGCAGGATGCGATGAAACAGATAGGAAAAACAGGAGGTGTATATGGTGAGTTGTTTAAAAATCCACTTCGTTTAAGCAAATTGATAGAAACAACAATGGATAAGGGTTCCGGAGGGGATACACCTGAAAATGTATGCGAAGCCATTCTTCGTTCCATTGAAAAATGCCCGGAATGTTCAGATATTGTGCTGATTGCAGATAACTGGGCAGGAGTGCGGGATATAGAATTAGTGAATAAAATTACCAGACCGGTAAATATTATTGTTTGCGGAGGGGTGATGGGAGTTCATCCGGATTATGTAACGATTGCCAGTGCGACCAATGGCAGTCTTCATTTTAACAATGAAGACATCAAAGATTTGCCTTTATTGAAAGAAGGTAAAACCATTGTTATCCGCGGGATTGGTTTTCAGCTCAATGAGCAGGGCAGGGCCATGGCTGTGAGGCGATAAATCAATGGTAATCTGGCAGGTTTTTCAGCATTTTCTGGCTGGTTGTATGCAGACAAAAAGTATTTTTTCCATTTACCAGGACCAGAAATTCAGCTTTCAATGCCATATTATAGGCAAAAATTTGCCTTGCAGTTATATCATTCAATTCCACACCGGGTTCTTTACATTCAACAATCATCCAGGGCTTTTCAGCTTTATAAACAATAATATCGCAACGTTTTTTTAACTCACCCAGTCTGATTTCTTTTTCAATTGCCAGCAGGGTGGCGGGGTATTGCAAAACATGAACCAGGTACTGAATAAAATTCTGCCTTACCCATTCTTCCGGGGTTAACCTTACCCATTTTTTCCGGTTTTCATCGAATATCATTTCTTTATCTTTTTCCTTTTGAATTCGGAAGGGCAGGTTAGGGTATCCGATGTTGATCATGGAATAAAATTAAATGCTTATTTTTACCGGTTAACAAATTGAGGTTAAAAAAATAAGAATGAAGACTAAACAAGATATAGTAAATAACTGGTTACCCAGATATACTGGTGAGAATCTGGAAAATTTTGGAAAATATATTTTGCTGACCAATTTCAGCAATTATGTTGACATGTTTGCTAAATGGCATAAAGTACCGGTAGTGGGAAAAGACAGGCCTTTTCAATGTGCCACTGCAGATGGGATAACCATCATTAATTTTGGAATGGGTAGTCCGGGTGCTGCAACTGTGATGGATTTACTGTCAGCCATTCAGCCTAAAGCAGTACTTTTTCTGGGCAAATGTGGTGGATTAAAGAGAAGGAATAAACTGGGAGACCTGATTTTACCAATAGCAGCCATCAGAGGGGAAGGTACTTCTAATGATTATTTTCCACCCGAAGTGCCCGCTTTACCTGCATTTGCTTTACAGAAAGCTATTTCCACCACTATTCGTGATTATAAAACGGATTACTGGACAGGAACGGTCTATACAACCAACCGCAGGGTTTGGGAGCATGATGATGACTTTAAAAAACAATTACAAAGAGTAAGGGCTTATGCCGTTGATATGGAAACAGCTACTATTTTTACAGTTGGTTTTTATAACCATATCCCTACCGGGGCATTATTGCTGGTAAGTGATTCTCCCATGGTACCTGAAGGTATTAAAACAGAAGCCAGTGATAAAAAAGTGACCAACCAGTTTGTGGAACGACATATTAAAATTGGGATTGACAGCTTAAAACAATTGATCAATAAAGGGGTTACAGTACGGCATCTGCAGTTTTAAAAATTTTGGTTTATTAATCCTTCCATAAAAAGGGGAATAAGATAATAGCCAGGGCAATAACCAGCAGATCTAAGCCCATCAGCAACAGCACCATTTGCCATAAACCGTTTTGTACTACAGATGAAAATGCAATGGTGCTGACTTTCATCAGGAGTAAGAGTTGGGGTATAATGAGTGGAAAACCCATAATTGCCATCAGTGCAGCTTGTTGCTGTGCTTTGGCGGCAATGGCGGCTAAAAAGGTAAAAACCAGGCTAAGGCTAACGCCACCCAGAATAGTAATTCCTACAAAAGCCATCCCGTTTTCGAGTGGGTTACCCAGTAAAAGGGTGAAAACTGCTAGGCTTAATAAGCTCATCAGCAGCATCAGAATTACATTAAAAAACAGTTTGGCAATAATAAAATCCCTTGCACCGGCAATGGAATAGAAGTAGAGCATTCTGCCCCTGTTTTCTGCCAGGAAACTTTTGGCAACGGCATTAACACAAACAAACAGCTGTATAATCCAGAAAAGGGCATTCCATACCCTTTCCTCCGGTTGACCCATAGAAAGGTACACCACAAAAATGGTAGATACCACATACAGCAATATGCCATAAAAAGTATATTGTTGCCGGGTTTCCAGTAAAATATCTTTTTTAATAAGTGCTACGATATGATTGGTCTTACTCATGCATGTAAATTTGCACAAACCCTGCAACGGGGTTCGTAAATATCTTTTTCACCGATCACCACTTGTCCTTCCTGCGCTGTTTTCCTGTAAGAAATATTGGCAATATTACCGCAGACCACACAAATGGCATGCAGTTTTGTGATATAATCTGCAATGGCCAGTAAATTAGGCATCTGGCCAAAGGGTTTACCGGTATAGTCCATATCCAGTCCGGCTACAATTACCCGGATTCCTTTCAGGGCCAGGGTTTCACAAACAACTGAAATCTGGTCGTCAAAAAACTGGGCTTCATCGATTCCCACCACATCTACATCCTGGGCATACAGCAAAATGGTTTGGGAATTATCTATAGGAGTGGACTGGATGGCATTGGCATCATGGCTGACTACTTTAGTTTCGTCATATCTTTTGTCAATTCCAGGTTTAAAAATCTCCACTTTCAGGTGTGCAATTTTCGCTCTTTTCAGTCTCCGGATCAGTTCTTCGGTTTTTCCACTGAACATACTTCCGCAAATAACTTCAATCCAACCTCTTTTTGCTCCTCCAATATGTGGCTCTATGAACATAGTTTATGAATAATGATAAATAAGTCTTAGTAACTTTATCGAAATATTTGAACCCCCAAAAGTATTACTTCCTATGCAAAGAGCAGGAACTTTAATCGATAAATTGAAAGAACAATTTGAGCAAAAAGCTGAAATTGAAAAACTGATTGTGACCGCACAGTTATTACTGGCAGAATTGCAACAGCAGTCCATTCCTGAAAAACATGGAAAAGTGACGGTTGTAATGCCTGCATTTAACAGGGCTTCCAAAACTCCGGAAATTCAGGTTACAGAAGAGAAAAAACAAAGCAAACCTGCCAATACAGTAAAAGAAGAAAAAACCGGATTATTGTTTGAGTTAACCAATTCTATACCCACTTTAGAATATCAGTCTTCAGAAAAGCAGGTTTTTGAGTTAAATGATACTATCGTCAAAGAAGAAAGCCTGAATGATACTTTGAAAGAAGAAAAGACCGAAGTAGCCCATGTATTACAGGGTGTTCCGGTAAGGGATTTAAGAAAAGCTATTGGGGTAAATGATAAATATTTATTTATCAATGATCTTTTCCGGGGAGATGAAAGTTCTTATGAAAGAAGTATTAAAACCATTAATGCTTTTAGTATCTATGCCGAAGCTGAATATTGGATTCAGCGTGAATTAAAAATAAAATTGGGGTGGAATGAAAAAAGTGATGCTGTGAAACAGTTTGATCAATTGGTTAAAAGACGGTTTTCCTGAATATAGTTCATCAGAATTTGTGTAGCACCTGATTTTGACTGCACATATTTGCCGGCATTGGCAGCCATAGTTTGGTACCAATCTTTATTATTCAGTAGTTGATTCAATTCTTTTTCCAGTTCCAACGCATTTTCTACAGATACAGCACTCTGCTGTTCAATCAGATCAACCGCTTCCAAATATTTTTCATAGACAGGGCCGAACAATAAGGGTTTATTATAAACAGCTGCTTCCAGCACATTGTGCACGCCATCGTCTCCAAAACCTCCACCAATAAAAGAAATAGTGGAATAGTAATATAATTTACTCAACATGCCAATATTATCGATGATGAGTACATTGTTCTCCTGCCTGCTATTAATGCCTGAATTGCCAAAACTTTCAACAATTTCTGAAAAAAGGATTGCATGTTTATATAGTTTAAGACATTCCTGTATTCTTGTTTCGTCAATATCATGTGGTGCGATGATAAACCTGATTTCCGGATGAGTATTGGCAAAATGGTTTAATTCTTCATCATCTTCGGTCCAGGTACTCCCAGCAACAATAACCTTTGCATTCCCAATAAAATGTTCAATTAAAGGAATTGGTTCAAATTGTTGTGCAATGGTCAGCACTCTGTCGAACCTGGTATCCCCGCATATTGTAACATTACTTTGAAACCCAATTTGTGCCAATAATACTTTATCGGTTGCAGTCTGTACAAATAAATGGTTAAAGCAATGCAGCATGTTTCTATGAAAGCTGCCATACCATTGAAAAAAAGGCTGGCTTTTACGGAAAGTACCGGAAACCAGCATTAACGGAATATTTCTTTTTGAAGCTTCCTGCAGATAATAATTCCAGAATTCATATTTTATAAAAAATGCAATGGAAGGGTTGGTGATATCATAAAATTTTTTTGCATGGGAGCGACTATCCATAGGAAGATAAAACACCCAATCCGCCTGATTGTAGTCCTTTCTGATTTCATATCCGGAAGGTGAGAAAAAAGTTAGTAAAATTTTATAAGCAGGATAATACTGTTTCAATTTTTCAATAAAGGGCCGGCCTTGTTCAAATTCTCCCAGGGAAGAGCAATGCACCCAAATAACAGACGCTGTATTACCTGCAAAGGCTGCTGCAAGCTTCGGGAATATGTTTATTCGGCCATTTGTCCAAAGCCTTGCCTTTTTGTTATTATTACTGATCAAACCTGCAAAATACGGGTACAAAAAAACAAATATATTATATAGGATTTTCAAATGATTACGGGTTTAATATACAAATAAACAGATAAAATTTATCTTTTAAAAATAGCTGTTTCAGAAGCCTTATTAATTCATAAGGTGCTGCTTTTTCAGTAAATTTGCACATATTTTTTTATTATGCGTGCAATTCAAATGGTAGATACTAAAACACAGTATCTCAAAATTAAGACAGAAGTAGATGCTGCCATACATGAAGTATTGGATTCAGCTGCTTACATCAATGGTAAACCAGTGCAAAATTTTACACAGGCTTTAAATAATTATGTAGGTTCTAAGTTTACAATTCCCTGTGCCAATGGTACGGATGCCCTTCAGATTGCTATGATGGCATTGGACCTGCAGCCAGGAGATGAAGTCATTACACCCTCATTTACTTATATTGCTACCACGGAAGTGGTAGCATTGTTAAGGTTGAAACCTGTTTTTGTAGAGGTAGACCCTAATACATTCTGTATTGACCCTGCTGCCATCCGGAAAGCCATTACCCCAAAAACGAAGGCAATTGTTCCGGTGCACCTTTATGGGCATGCTGCCCCGATGGAAGAAATTATGCAGATTGCAGAAGAGTTTAACTTATTTGTAATAGAAGACAATGCGCAGGCAATTGGTTGTGAATATACTTTTAGCAATGGCCAAACTAAAAAGACCGGAGGTATTGGACATATTGGCTGTACTTCTTTTTATCCCAGCAAAAACCTGGGGGCTTTTGGTGATGGTGGTGCCATTTTTACCAATGATGAATCTCTGGCTCATAAAATGAAAATGATTGCCAATCACGGGCAGGAAAAAAGGTATTATCATGAAATGGTGGGCTGTAATTCCAGGCTGGATTCCATTCAGGCTGCAGTGCTGAATATTAAACTGCCTTTACTGGATAGCTATATAAAAGCACGTCAGGATGCTGCAAATTTTTATAACCGTGCTTTTGCCGGAATTAAACAAATTGAAGTACCTTTTATAGCTGATTATTCCAGTCATGTGTATCATCAGTACACTTTGATACTCCATGATGTGGATAGGGATGCATTAAATACATATCTGGCAGAAAAGAAAGTGCCTTCCATGATTTATTATCCCGTACCCGGTCACAGGCAGGAAATGTTTGCTGGCTTTGGCGGAGGTACCTATGATCTTAAAATTACGGACTGGCTGACGGAAAGAGTTATTTCTTTACCCATGCATACTGAATTGGATGAAGAACAATTGTCATATATTGCATCTGAAATTATAAACTTTATAAAACCTTAAACTATGAAAATTGCCGTAGTAGGAACCGGTTATGTTGGATTGGTATCCGGAACCTGTTTTGCAGAAACCGGAAATCAGGTTACCTGTATTGATATTGATGCTGAAAAAGTAGCTAAACTGGCCAGTGGGGAAATTACCATTTATGAACCCGGACTGGAAAAGTTATTTTTAAGAAACCTGAAAGAAGGCCGTTTAAAGTTTACCACCAACCTGGTAGAAGGCGTTCAGGATGCAAAAGTAGTGTTCCTGGCATTGCCTACACCTCCCGGGGAAGATGGTTCAGCTGATCTGAAATATGTACTGGGAGTATCCAGGGAACTGGGTAAAATTCTGACAGAATATAAAGTAATTGTAGATAAGAGTACTGTACCTGTTGGTACTGCAGAGAAAGTAAGAAAAGCCATTGCAGAGAATTATAACTATGAATTTGATGTGGTAAGTAACCCTGAATTTTTAAGGGAAGGGGTTGCAGTGGATGATTTTATGAAGCCTGACCGTGTGGTGATTGGGACTACCTCAGATAGAGCCCGCAAAGTGATGAGCGATTTGTATGCACCCTATGTACGCCAGGGAAACCCGGTAATTTATATGGATGAAAAGAGTGCAGAACTGACCAAATATGCGGCTAATTCATTCCTGGCTACAAAAATATCTTTCATGAACGAAGTTGCACAGTTATGCGAAAGACTGGGTGCAGATGTGGATATGGTAAGGCGTGGTATTGGCAGTGATGACAGGATTGGCAGAAGGTTTTTATTCCCGGGCATTGGATATGGGGGTAGTTGCTTTCCCAAAGATGTACAGGCATTGATTAAATCAGCCGAGGAAGTGGATTATAGTTTTCAGATACTGAAGGCAGTGGAAGAAGTAAATGAAGCGCAGAAACTGCACCTGATTCCGAAAATTAAAAGGTATTTTAATGATGACCTGAAGGGCAAACATTTTGCATTATGGGGATTGGCATTTAAACCGAATACAGATGATATCAGAGAAGCCCCAGCCTTATACCTGATAGAAGCACTGACTGCAGCAGGTGCAACTGTATCTGCCTATGATCCGGAAGCGATGCCAAATGTGAAAAGAGTGGTGGGTAATAAGATCACTTTTGCAGAAAGCCAGTATCTGGCTCTGGATAATGCAGATGCTTTGATTATTGCAACTGAGTGGAGTGAGTTCCGTACACCCGATTTTGAAGTAATCAATACCAAACTGAAGAATAAAGTAATATTCGACGGAAGAAATGTATTTGATATTCAACAAATTAAAGAACTGGGCTATCATTACGAAAGTATTGGCCGTCCCTTTTAAAATGAAAGTATGAGTAATAAACGCGTATTAATTACCGGAGCAGCCGGTTTTTTAGGATCACATTTATGCGACCGCTTCATTAAGGAAGGGTACGATGTAGTAGGTATGGATAACCTGATTACAGGAGATATCAAAAATATAGAGCATTTATTTCCATTGCCGAATTTCGAGTTCTACCATCATGATGTCTCTACATTTATTCATGTATCCGGAAGGGTGGATTATATCCTGCATTTTGCATCACCAGCCAGTCCGATTGATTACCTGAAAATCCCTATTCAAACATTAAAAGTAGGATCATTAGGCATTCATAATTGTTTGGGACTTGCAAAGAGTAAGGGGGCCAGGGTATTGATAGCGTCTACCAGTGAAATTTATGGAGACCCGCTGGTACATCCGCAAACAGAAGAATACTGGGGCAATGTGAATCCTGTAGGTCCACGGGGAGTATATGATGAAGCCAAAAGATTCCAGGAAGCAATGACCATGGCTTATCATAACTTTCATGGATTGGAAACAAGGATTGTGCGCATCTTTAATACTTATGGTCCGCGTATGCGATTGAATGATGGAAGAGCATTGCCTGCATTTATTGGTCAGGCATTGAGGGGAGAGGATATGACCGTATTTGGAGATGGCAGCCAGACCCGTAGTTTCTGTTATGTGGATGATTTGGTAGAAGGTATTTACCGTTTATTACTGAGTGATTATCATTATCCGGTGAATATTGGTAACCCGAATGAAATATCCCTGAAAGATTTTGCAGAAGAAGTATTAAAACTTACAGGCAGCAGCGTTAAAATAGTATATAAACCATTACCAGTGGATGATCCGAAACAGCGGCAGCCGGATATTACGAAGGCAAAGGAGATTTTGGGATGGGAGCCTAAAGTAGACCGTGCAGAAGGGTTGAAAAAGACCTATGACTATTTTAAATCTTTACCAAAGGAAGAATTGGTGAAACAGCCCAAGGAATTCATCAGCAAAAAATAAGCATGCCAGTTGAAGCTATCATCGGCAAAAATAAAAAAATTGCTTTAATCGGACTTGGATATGTGGGTTTGCCAATTGCGCTTGCATTTGCAAAAAAGGCTTCCGTAATAGGATTTGATATCAATGCCAGCAGAATAGGCCTGCTGAAAAGAGGTATTGACCCCAGCAAACAATTGTGTAAAGCAGATTTTGAAGGATGCGATATTGAATTTACAGATGATCCGGAAGGATTAAAAGAAGCTAGTTTTTTTATTATAACGGTTCCCACACCTGTTGATTATTATCATATTCCGGATATAACTTCTTTACTGAAAGCTACTGAAACAGTAGCTAAAGTATTGAAGAAAGGGGATTATGTGGTGTATGAATCCACCGTCTATCCAGGATGTACGGAAGAAGATTGTTTACCGGCACTGGAAAGAATAAGTGGATTAAAACCTGGGATAGATTTTAAACTGGGTTACTCACCCGAAAGAATTAATCCGGGTGATAAGCTGCATACCCTTGCAACTATTATAAAAGTAGTATCGGGAATGGATAAAGAGTCACTTGATGTAATTGCTGCAGTGTATGGGTTAGTGATAAAAGCCGGAATTTATAAAGCACCTTCCATCAAAGTAGCGGAAGCTGCAAAAATTTTAGAAAATACACAGCGTGACCTGAACATAGGATTGATGAATGAGCTGTCCATTATTTTCGAAAAAATGAATATCAATACCTATGAGGTTTTAGCAGCTGCAGGCACTAAATGGAATTTTCTGCATTTTTCACCGGGACTGGTTGGCGGGCATTGTATCGGGGTAGACCCTTATTATCTTACTTATAAAGCAGCAAAACTGGGTTATAGCTCTCAGGTAATAACGGCAGGCCGTACGATTAATGATGGAATGGGTAAATACGTTGCGGAAAGGGTATTAATCCATTTATTAAAACATACAGATAATGTGAGAAATGCAAAGGTTTTAATTATGGGAGCTACCTTTAAAGAAAATGTTACGGATATCCGTAATTCGAGGGTGGCAGATTTGGTAAAAGCCTTTCAGTCTTATCATTTACAGGCAGATATTTCAGATCCTTATGCCGATTCTGCTGAGCTTTTAACGGAGTATGGATTTGGGTTAACAGATCAGCTAGCTTCCGATTATGATGCTGTAATTATTACAGTAGCACATAAAGAATATCTTACTTTTGATGATTCTTATTTTAAAACAATCACCAGGGAAAATGCACTGGTGGCAGATATAAAAGGCTTGTATTTACATAAAATTATTTCCAGAAATTACTGGAGTTTATAAAAAACAGCATATGTCAAAACCATTGATACTCGTAACCGGTAAAAACGGACAGTTAGGCTGGGAAATCAGTCAGATTGCTGCACAGTATACAGCATTTAATTTCGAGTTTGTAGACGTGGATGAATTAGACCTCAGTAAGCCTGAATCCATACCAGCTTTTGTTCAGAAATACCAACCTCAGTATTTTATTCATTGTGCTGCATTTACAGCAGTGGATAAAGCTGAAACAGAGCAGGTGCTGGCTTATAAAATAAATGCCGAATCTGTAGGGGAGATTGCAAAGGAATGTGCTAAGCTGGATTGCCCATTGATTACCATTTCTACTGATTATGTATTTGATGGTAATGGCACTAGTCCCTATACCACCAATCAGAAAGGAGACCCATTAAATTATTACGGTTATTCCAAATGGATCGGGGAAAAGCTGGCATTGGAAAACTGGAAAAAGACTGTAATTATCAGAACTGCCTGGGTATACAGTACACATGCACATAATTTTGTAAAGACTATGTTGCGGCTGATGAAAGAAAAGGATGAAATAAAAGTGGTAAATGATCAGGTGGGGTCTCCTACGTATGCAGCTGATCTGGCAAAAGCTATTTTAACTGTCATCAGTAAATGGCAGGAAGGAAATACTACTTATGGAATCTATCATTATACCAATGACGGGGTTATTTCCTGGTATGACTTTGCAACTGAGATCAGGGACCAGTCTGGTTTAAACTGTATCGTACATCCGGTAACTTCCACAGCGTATCCCACACCGGCAAAAAGGCCTGCATATTCAGTAATGGATTTGCATAATATTGTAGAGGATTTTAAAGTAGAGCTGGTTGACTGGAAGGCAAGCCTTAAAATTTGCCTGGATAAACTGGCAAAAGCTGAATAAGCGCCATATACAGCTTTATATTCATTACCTCAACAATTATGCAGTTAAACTGTTTTGAAATAAACGCATTATTCAATTAAAAATAAAAAATCATGGCAATAACCATTGGTCAGGCTGCACCGGAATTCAGCCTATTTGATACGGAAAAAACTAAAATAGCATTAGCAGACCAAAAAGGGTCTAATGTAGTTTTATTATTCTTTCCATTGGCATTTACCGGAGTTTGTACTACCGAGTTATGTAATATCAGGGATAATATAGCAGCTTATAACAGTACCAATGCAAAGGTTTTTGGTATTTCTGTTGATTCGCTGTTTACGCTCGGGAAATTTAAAGAAGAACAGCACCTTAATTTTCCTTTATTAAGCGATTTTAATAAAGAAGTGGCAGCAGCATACGGTGCATTGTATGAAAACTTTGTGCTGGATATGAAAGGAGTGGCCAAACGTTCTGCCTTTGTAATTGACAAAGAAGGAATTGTACGCTATGCTGAGGTATTGGAAAGTGCAGGTGACCTTCCCAATTTCTCTGCTATTCAGGTAACTTTACAGGCATTATAATAGCGGAAAGTCCCGCTAAATGCGGGACTTTTTATATTTCCCAGATAATAAGTTGCTAACTAAATAAAAATTTTCTGTAATTTTATTTAGAATTTAACAGTAATGAGGAGATTTTACCTGTTGTTTTTTATGGCAGTTCCTTTTCTGTTTGGGAATTTTACCGGAAATACTTCGAAAGATCCGGAAGATACTCAAACCAGAACTGTACAATTTTATCCCAACCCTGCTACTTCCATTATAAATTTTGAGTTCCCTTCCAATTTTGATAAATCTGCCAATCTGGTATTGGATATTTTCAGTTTTATGGGTAAGAAAATGCAGGAATTACCTGTGAATACCAATAAAATAACCATCAGCCTGGATAGTTATTACAGGGGAATATATATTTTTCAGGTAAGGGACAAGAATGGCGATATCATTGAATCCGGAAAGTTTCAGGTAATCAAATAACCACTTTCTTTCTATTTATCCCTCACTTCCACAATTAAAAACTTAAGGTAATTGGTATTTTCCATCCCCCAGATAATCGGATGGTCGCTGGCCTGTGCATTAAAGACCACCTGCCTTATTTTTTTGCGAGCATCTTTAGCCGCCATTTCAATGGTCTGCAGAAATAATTCCGGTTGCACTAAATTGGTACAGCTGGAAGTAACCAGAAAACCACCATTTCTCAATAAACGCATTCCGCGTAAATTGATTTCCTTGTATCCTGTAATTGCTTTCTGAATACTTTCCCTGCTTTTGGTAAATGCAGGTGGATCCAGCATCACCACATCATATTTTCTTTCTTCCTTCACCCAGGCTTTTAATACATCAAAAGCATTCATGGTTTCAAATTTACAGATAGCATCCAGTCCGTTTAACTGAGCATTTTTATTGGCCTGCGCCACTGCATTTTCACTGATATCTAAACCTAATACGGATTTGGCGCCATAATGAGCTGCATGAATTTCAAAAGTGCCGGTATAGGTAAATGCCCCCAATACTTCAGCCCCTTTTACAATATGCTGAATAGCCCTGCGGTTATCCTGCTGGTCCAGAAAATAACCAGTCTTTTGGCCGTTTTCAATATCCACATGAAATTTCAGTCCGTTTTCCTGAATAATAATATTGGTATCAAAAGGAGCAGTCAGAAAACCTTTTTGCTGGGATAAGCCTTCCAGTTCCCTAACCGGTACATCATTACGCTCATAAATGCCTTTAGGGGCAAATATTTGCTGCAAAGACTTTATAATGGCTGGTTTCCAGGTATCCATACCCAGTGCCAGGGTCTGGATTACAAAATAATCATTGAATTTATCTATGATCAAAGCAGGCATTTCGTCAGCTTCACCAAATATTAACCTGCAGTTTTCTGTGTAGCCTATTTTTTTACGGTATTCCCAGGCCTGTAAAATTCTGTTATGAAAAAAAGTTTCATTGATTTCTTCTTTTTTGCGGGTTAACAGCCTTACTAAAATCTGAGATTTTGGATTTATATAGCCCCTTCCGCAAAATTTATCGTCTGCATAATATACATCCACGGTATCACCCGGTTCTACTGCACCTTCTATTCTGTTTACTTCATTCGCAAATATCCAGGGATGCCCGTTAAAGATTCTGTTCGCAATCTTTCTGTTCAAAACAACTTTAGTCATCCTGCAAATATAAAGAAGAAGGACAGCTGACTTTCTTCCCGCTTTAAAAAACTTTCCTGCCAATTTTTCCCTTTTCTTTGCCTTGGCAAAAAAATTGACATAGACGGTTAACTATTAAAAATGACTATGGAAGAGAAAGAAATGCTGAATAGCGACACTTTAGACCAAAGCAACGCATTAAATGCTGACGAAAATGCAGCCGGTACCACTCATTTAAATGAACCGGTTACCGAAGTGAGTGAAATAGAAAAACTGCAGGCTGATCTGGCTGAGCAAAAAGACAAGTATTTGCGATTAATGGCAGAGTTTGATAATTTTCGCCGAAGGACTGCCAAGGAAAACCAGGAATTAAGATTAACTGCATCTAAGGACGTTATTATTTCATTACTGGATGTGCTGGATGATTGTGACCGTGCCGAAAAGCAATTACAATCTGCAGATGATATTGCAAAGCAAAAAGAAGGGGTATTATTGGTTTTTAATAAACTCAGGAGTAATTTACAGGGCAAAGGTGTTAAAGCCATGGAGAGTATCCATACCGATTTTGATGTGGAGAAACATGAAGCCATAACCGAAATACCTGCACCTACAGATAAACTGAAAGGAAAAGTGCTGGATGAAGTGCAGAAAGGATATTACCTGAATGATAAACTGATCCGTTTTGCAAAAGTGGTGGTTGGTAAATAATGGGTTGCTATACTAAAATCCGGCATTTATTTTATTAATTTAAATACACCCCTGGAGGGGTTAGGGGCATGAGTAAAAGAGATTATTACGAGATATTGGGAGTAAGCAAAAGTTCTACTGCGGAGGAGATTAAAAAGTCTTACCGGAAAGTGGCGATGCAGTTTCATCCTGACAGGAATCCGGGTGATAAAGAAGCGGAAGAAAAGTTTAAAGAAGCAGCAGAAGCTTACGAAGTGTTGAGTGATGCAGATAAAAAAGCCAAATACGACCGTTATGGCCATCAGGCATTCGGGCCGGGTACCAGCGGAGGTGGTGGGTTCCATGCTTCCAATATGGAAGATATATTCAGCCAGTTTGGTGATATTTTTGGAGATGATGTATTTGGCAGTTTCTTTGGTGGAGGAGGAAGACGTGGTGGTGGCGGAGGTGGAAGAAGGGCTACCGGACTACGGGGGTCCAATCTGCGTATTAAAGTAAAACTGAGTTACGAGGAAATAGCAAAAGGTGTTACCAAAACTGTAAAGGTTAAAAAACATGTGGTATGTGGTACCTGCAGCGGATCAGGTGCTAAAGATAAAGGCAGTGTTCAGAACTGTGGAACCTGTGGTGGAAGCGGACAGGTAAGACGGGTACAGAATACTTTTCTGGGTCAAATGCAAACAGTAACTACCTGCCCCACCTGTAATGGGGAAGGCACAACAGTAACCGCCAAATGCGCTGCCTGTAAAGGGGAAGGCAGGGTATACGGAGAAGAAACTATTGCCATTGAAATACCGGCAGGAGTTCAGGAAGGAATGCAACTGAGCATGGGTGGTAAAGGTAATGCAGGGGAAAGAGGCGGTGCACCGGGCGACCTGATTATACAAATTGATGAAGAACCACATGCAGAATTGCAAAGAGACGGACTGAATGTGGCATTTGACCTGCATTTAACGTTTCCCGATGCGGTTTTCGGAACTTCTGTGGAAGTGCCTACCATTGACGGAAGAGCTAAAATAAAGATACCTGCAGGAACGCAGAGCGGTAAAATATTCCGTTTAAAAGGAAAGGGTTTTCCTGAAGTGCAGGGCTATGGCAGAGGAGACCAGCTGGTGCATGTAAATGTATGGACGCCACAAGCTGTTTCCGGTGAAGAGAAGGAAATACTGGAAAAATTAAATAGCAGTCCCAATTTTAAACCACAGCCTACAAAAAGCGATAAGAGCTTTTTTGAAAGAATAAAAGAAGCATTCAGCTAGTTATAAAAAAAGATCCCGTCCAAACGGGATCTTTTTTTATAACTTAAGTATATTATTAACTCTGTAACTGAAATATCTCCGGCAGGTTTCTTCCGAATCCATCATAATCCAGACCATAGCCTACTACAAATTTATCAGGGATGGAGAAACAGCAATAATCTATTTTAACTTCAAATACGGTTGCATCCGGTTTATGTAAAAGAACAGCTATTTTAAGGGAAGCTGGCTGTTGATTATAGATCTGCGGCAGAAAATTATGCAGTGTTTTTCCGGTATCAATAATATCTTCCAGAATAATGATATGTCGTTGATTAATATCTGTATCCAATCCGATAGAGGTAATCACATGTCCGGTAGATTTAGTGCCTTTATAGGAAGCCAGTTTAATAAAGCAGATTTCTGCTTCAAAATCCAGTTGTTTAAAAAGGTCTGATGCAAATATGAATGAACCATTCAAAATAGCAATGAAAAGAGGCTTTTTGCCTTCATAATCTTTCTTTAGCTGCGCTGCGAGGCCTTTTATTTTTTGCTGTATGGTATCAGCCGAAATAAAGGGAACAAAACTTTTATCCAGAACTTGAATCAAAGACATATTTGTAAAGGCTTTAATTGGTTGCAATAGTATGGTTACCGGATTGTATGAGGGCTATTTCCGTTTTAGGGCTTACCGGAGCATTGCTTCTCAGATATACTTTTTCACCGGCTAATGGACGGCTGTTCTTTTTAATACCATTATAAGATAAGATATAATCCATTCTTACACCCTCTTTCTGGCAGATATCATATAAACTCTCATTCCTTTCAACCAAATGGAAATCCCTTTCTCCTTTTTTTGATTTCCTTTCCAGAAACAGGAGATGGTCATTACTCAGAATATTGGTTTCTTCCAGTTCATTGAAATCAATTAACCTGCTTAAAGGGATGGTATATTGGTTGGCAACAGCCAGCAGGGAAGTGCCGGCCCTGGCATAAATTACTTTGGTATGATTGATTGAAAACACACCAGCAGGATATTTATTTAACGTATTTTCTGAAACAGGTTCCTTTTTTTCTTTCACAAATACTTCCACTTCTTCTTTTTCTTCTTTAGCTACGGAAGGGATGGGTTGCAGAGTTGGTTTACTTTCAATAGCAATTGCTGTATTCTTTTCTGTATTATCCGGTGCAGGTACAGCCTGCTTTTTTCTGTTGCCATTTAAAACCAATACGGTAAACTGGTTCAGGTTATAATCCGTAATTATTTTTAATAGTTTTTGCGGGTAATCTTTTTCTGTTGCATACCCTGCTTTCTTTAAACCATAAGCCCAGCCCCGGGTATCAGTAGGCCTTAATTTAAAAAGAGAAGCATACCAGGGCCTGCTGGTTAGAAAGTCGGAGTGGTCTTTAAAAGAAGCAGCTGCATCCGGATAACTGCGGAAACATTCGTGTTTGGCATCATCATCATGATACACTTTATCTCCCGTCCATTCTGTTTTGCATTTAATCCCAAAATGGTTGTTGGATTGTACACATAAATCACTTTCTCCGTAAGAAGATTCCAGGATACCCTGTGCCAGTGTAATAGCAGCCGGTACGCCACTGCGCAGCATTTCATCCATGGCCACATCCTTGTATTTGTTAATATAGGCCGTTGCTTTATCCATCTGTGCAAATACAGGCAGCATCAGCAAACTAAATCCTGCAATTATAATCAGTTGTTTCATCATCGTTTCTTTTTAATCAGCATCAATCCGTCTCTCAGGGTAACCATAACCTGTTCAACACTGGTATCTGCTGCCACTTTTTTATTAAAAGCCTCAATTCCTTTCGCACTTTTTCCTTTAACCGGTTCTTCCAATACCTGTCCATGAAAAAGCACATTATCTGCAATCATCAGTCCGGTAACCTTCAATTTCGGAAGCAGTAAATCATAATAATCGCAATAAGCTGATTTATCTGCATCTATAAATATCAGATCCCATTCATACGGCAATCCGGGTATAATATCCAGCGCATTTCCAAGGTGCAAATGTATTTGCTTCTGCTTTTCGGAAATGCTAAAATTATGTTGAGCGGTCTTTGCGTCTTCTTCTCTAAGTTCAATAGTGTGTAATTCCCCATCCGGTTGTAAGCCTTCAGCCAGGCATAAAGCACTATATCCGGTAAATGTTCCAATTTCCAGAACGTATTTAGGAGCTATAATAGTGCTTATGAAGGATAAAAATTTTCCCTGAACGGGGTTACTGAGCATATGGGCATACTCATGATGCTCCAGGGTGTCCTGCTGAATCTTTTGTAACAACAAATCATCCGCACTCGTATATTCTGCGGCATAGGATTCGACCCGGGGGTTAATCAATTCCATCTGTTAAAGATACGGAATTCGGCTTTTCGGCATATGAAATGAGCCATAATCCCAGGAATGTGAACAAACCATTGATAATCAGCAGTTCCAGTCCTATCTGGAATGAACCAAACAGCTCTTTCTGATAAGCATCCAGTACAAAGCAAAGCAAGGGGCTCAGGATACATACTATGGGTACCAGTTGGTCTTTTACCTTTCTTTTGGTAAGGATTCCGAAGGTAAATAAGCCTAATATGGGCCCGTAGGTATAAGAAGCAATTTTAAGGATTACCCCAATCATACTGGGATGGTTAACCCATTTATACACCATTACGCAAAGCAGGAAAATAACTGCAAAAGATAAGTGCACCCGCTGACGGATCAGTTTTTGTTTGGCTTCATCCCATTTTTGTCTTCTTTGCATTCCTAAAATATCAATGCAGAAAGTAGCGGTAAGGGCTGTAATAGCTCCGTCTGCACTGGGAAATAAAGCAGAGATTAATGCTATGATAAATATTACAGAAACGATGGGCGGCATATGGTGCAGGGCAATTTCAGGAAACAGCTTATCACCGGTAGCTATAACCTGCTGCTGAGCCGCATAGAGGTATAATAACCCACCCAGGAATAAAAAAATAAGAATGACAAACAGCAGCACAATACCCATACTTACCACATTTTTCTGTGAATCCTTCAGCTTTTTTACAGAAATGTTCTTCTGCATCATTTCCTGGTCCATCCCCGTCATGGTAATAGATATAAAAGCACCGGCCAGGATCTGTTTTACAAAGAAGAGTTTACTGTTGGGGTCTGTAAAAAATATTCTGGAATAACCCTTATCATTCATGGCGGTGATACTTTCCCCAATACCCAGGTGCAGGTTATTCAGTATATAAAAAATACAAATCAATAATCCCGCCAGCATACAGCTGGTTTGGAGGGTATCTGTCCATACAATGGTTTTTACACCACCTTCATAAGTATAAAAAAGAATCATCAGTAAGATGATCAGGGTTGTAACCCAGAAAGGAATATGAAAGTTTTCCAGTGTGGCATCCTGTAATATTTTAACCACCAGGTATAGCCTGGATGTGGCACCTAAAACCCTGGATAAAATGAAAAAAGAAGCACCCGTTTTATAAGAAGCAAAACCTAATCTGGTGCTCAAATAATTATAGATAGAGGTAAGGTTTAACCGGTAATATAAAGGCAGTAACACATAAGCAATTACTATATAGCCAAACAGGTAACCAATAGTTACCTGGAAATACGCAAAGGATTCCTTTACAACGGCACCAGGCACACTAACAAAAGTTACACCGCTTAAAGAAGTGCCCAGCATACCAAATGCCACCAGCATCCAGTTACTGTTTCTGTTACCAATAAAAAAAGATTCATTATTACTGTTTTTACCGGTATACCAGGCAACAGCCAGTAAGATTAAAAAGTAAATAATTACAAAAGAGAACAGGAGTATAGGTGACATAGGTTCTAAAAATATTTGCCAATATATAACATTCAGTTCAATTGGTTTAAAGTAATTGGCAACTGTTCATTATTATTTGACAGGCAGGTATACTCAATACTGCTTAATTTGCTGCAAAATTGAAGGAATGGAATACAAAAGCATGGCCGTTTTTTGTGGCAGTAAAACAGGTAACAACCCTTTATTTATGCAGCATGCCAGTATACTGGGGGAGCTGCTTGCTAAAAATGGAATACAACTGATTTACGGTGGTGGAAGGGTAGGTTTAATGGGTGCAGTATCCGATGCGGTAATGCAGCATGGGGGCAAAGTAATTGGTATTATACCCAAGGTTTTACTGAAATGGGAGCAGCAGCATTTGAATATTACCGAGTTAAAGATTGTGGAGGATATGCATGAGCGTAAGAGGCTGATGTATGAACTTTGCGATGCTGCCATTATATTGCCCGGAGGTAATGGCACTATGGATGAACTGTTTGAACTGATTACCTGGAATACCTTAAAGATCCATGAGAAAAAAATAATCCTGCTGAATTCAGCAGGATATTATGATGATCTGATTGCTCATTTAAACAGAACCAAAGAAGAAGGATTTCTGCATGAGGACTGGCAATTGCGTATTACCATACTCACCAATCCGGAATCTATCTTCTCTTAGAAGGGTGCAGGTAAAATCCAAAACCAGCCCTGAATACCGGGAGTGCATTACCATAGGAATCTCTGTAAGGAGAATTTGGATCACTTAATACATCCACCATCAGAGAAATAAAGCTATAATGGCTCCCAATCAATCGGCCGCCATATCCTACACCTGCCAGTAAACTATTGGATTGAAAAGTGCCGGAATTGGCTCCTCCTCCTGAATTTACAGTAGATTGTATCCAGTTCGTTTCAGGTTGAACCTGAAAGAACAGGAAGGGCAATGCCCATGCCCTGGCAAAAACACCGCCTCCGTAATTAAAATTTTTGTAATTAATATTAGAATAACCGTTATTGTAAGTTTGTGAAGAATAATTCAGGTTTACAGATACCCCCAAATCCAGCCATTTCTTTACAGAATAACCAATTTCCGGAGTGGCACCGATATTAAAAGAATAACTGCCAAAACCAAGTGCAATACTTCCGCCCATAAACAGGTTTTCTTTTTTAAATCCGTCATTATAAGTGGGTGCCCCATTATCTGTATTGTCGTTATATGTTGGAGGGGCATTATGCCTTTGAGCCATTCCATAAAAGGAAACTGCCAGCAAAAAAAACAGAGATATTATTCTTTTCATGAAAAAATATTTATGCAAACATCAGTTAAAAACCTTTCAGAATTATTTTCTATTGTCTAAAAAAATGTTAGGATATCTTTTTTAAGCCTGTTTTATTCGTTTTTTTCAATTATTTCCACCAAGCAGGTTAGATAATTTCTAATTGAGGGTATTTATGACCCATTTATTTTGAATGTGTATCAATTACACGTCCACTTTTTTGAGAAATATTAAAATATACATTTGTAACAAACTAATGATAGTTAGCCTATGTCATTTCCTATTATTCAAATGAAACCGGAACACCTGCTGCAGGCAGGCTTGTCGGCAAACTCCAGTATCCATTACCAGCTATCTGCAATTGAACTAACAGAGCAGACCCTTTCCCGTGGAGAAGGCAGTTTAAATGATTCCGGTGCTTTATGCATTTATACCGGTGAATTTACCGGTCGTAGCCCCCAGGATAAATACATTGTAAAAGACATTGTTACCGAGCATGCTGTACACTGGAATAATTTCAATAATCCCATTGACGAAAAGTATTTTCACCAGTTACGGAAGAAAATGTCAGAGTACCTGGCAGATAAAAGTGAACTCTGGGTAAGAGATTGTTATGCCTGTGCCGACCCTCAGTACCGGATCAATATCCGGGTAGTGAATGAACATCCCTGGAGTAATCTTTTTTGTTTGAA
>Ga0364859_10044_pt1 | contig 87299 bp, 78 predicted proteins | sample ExccelAu500001D3_FD_206911 | JGI IMG/M metagenome (GOLD analysis project Ga0364859, IMG submission 206911) | Enriched cells from Trout Bog Lake Hypolimnion, Wisconsin, USA - BchlTB.Aug20.5000.01 .D3 | ecosystem: Environmental > Aquatic > Freshwater > Lake > Hypolimnion/Profundal zone | place: USA... | reverse complement strand
ATTTTTTGTAGGCTTCTACAATCTTATGTCGGTTACCCGATAAATCACCGACTATAGTATTGAGTTGTGCTAGGCCAAGACGCATAGGTGTATGAAAGATAAAGAGTAAACCGATTTTCTAAAACTGACAAACTACAAGTTTCTTTGTTACAGTAGCTTGCAAGTCCTCTCGTTGTAATAATTAATGCTCAAATTATGCCACAAAGCCGTCTTATCTTAGCCTCTGCATCTCCTAGGAGGTATGAACTATTGGGGCGTTTAGGTCTAAGTTTTGATGTCATTCCGGCCCAGGTTACCGAATATGAGGATCCTGCTGCTGATCCTCGTGAAATGGTTACCCACAATGCCTCGATAAAAGCTGACTGGGTCTCGGAGCGTTATCCAGATGCACTCGTTCTAGGCGCAGATACAACAGTTTATATAGATGGTACTGTCCTTAATAAGCCTGCGGATCTTGCTGAGGCCAAGCGCATGATTCGTAAACTCTCGGGCAAATCGCATACAGTTTATACCGGTATAGCTATACGTAGAAAAAGCGACGGTTTGGCACTTAATGAAGGGGTAGCGAGTGAGGTTATTTTTAAATCACTTAGTGATACCGAAATAGATCACTACTTATTGATGGTTAACACTTTAGATAAAGCTGGAGCTTATTCAATTCAAGATCATACAGACATGATCATAGCAGGGTATAAAGGTTCGTTTACAAATATTATGGGATTACCTGTAGATGAAACGAAACAAATTTTGACCAGATGCGGTCTGTTACCTTAAATAATTTTCCTTTTACGGTAATAGTAACGACTTAACACTAATTTTACTGAAGTAAATGAACGATCTTTTTGATCCTCAATCAACCCATTTAGATTTGGGTGAGGCTCCGCGTCGTTCGCTTCCTTGGATATCGGATGAATCGGATAACAAATCGATTCAAGTCGGTATCATAGGTACAATCTTACTTCATATTATTCTATTATTCATTTTACCGCATATGGCTCGGCTGGGGTATTTTGGAAAAGAAAAACAAAATGTTACCTACACAAAGCCTAAACCTAAAGAGATAGAAATTCCTCTTTCGGCATTTCTTCCGCCGCCACCGCAACCCAAGTCTCCGCCAAAGTTTGTTGAGGCTAATCCAAATGCTCCCGAGAATATACCGGATCACACAACAAACTTTAGTGATAGAAATCAGCAGGTTGCACAGGAGAAACCAACTCCTAATGGACATAATGACCATCCAGCTCTAGAGGGTAAAAAAGATTTTCAATCAACCCAGATTGTTTCTGGTCGTCTTGATAAGCCACAGCAGGAAGCGCCACCTGTAACTCAACCCGCTGCTCAACCTAAGGCTGCTCAAGCAGCTACGGAACGAAGAGAGCAAAATCCACTTGCAGGTAATGAATTTAAGAAAGCGGATGACAAAGATGGATTTGGATCTAACTCGGGTAAAATTGCAGAGAATAATGCAAACGTAAATGAGCGTATTGCTGGTGCTAAACAAGGTGCATTAGTACAAACACCAAATGCTCCTGCTGCACTCATTGATCCAAGGCATCCTCAACCTCGTAAAACATTAGCGCAGCATGTTAGACCTGCTATCTTTGCTGAAAACAAAATAGGTACTTCAAATATTGGGCCCATCGCGGTTGATGCCAAGTGGAGTAATTACGGAGTTTATTTACAGCGTATGATCGAGACTGTTCAGATCGAATGGGAGCGAATTTTGATAGCTAGTAAGGTTTATCCTAACTCTGGAAGTTACGTTCAAGTGAAGTTCATCATGAATTCAAAAGGAGAGATTTCAAAAATCGTTCGAGTAGATCCTACCGGAGCTCCTTCCGACGCTGCAATCCGTGCTTGTGAAGCTGGTATTACTGCTCGTTCTCCTTACGGTCAATGGACAGAAGATATGATTGCTGTTCTTGGTGAACAACAAGAGATGACCTTTGTTTTTTATTACGAGTGAGTACAGCTCAGGATAGTCACTGGAAAAGTTTACCGCTTGGAAAAGGGGTAGAGCTTATTGCGGCTGATGCAAATGGACTAGCTGCATTTAATAAACCTGCTGGAATTTTATCCCATCCTAATAAGGCTGGAGAAGAAGTGCGTTCATTGCTCAATGCACCGTATGCCATAGATGGTGAGTTTTACCAAGTAGCTGGTGGCAGACGTATCTGGTTACTCAATAGACTAGATTCCGCTACATCTGGAGTTATTCTCCTTACAGCTAGTGAAAACTTAGCAAAAATAATTAGAGAATTGTTCAAAGGTAAGACAGTTTACAAAAGTTACTACGCAGTCGTATTTGGTAAGCCGCAAAAAGCTACAGAACTGTGGCGTGATAGATTAGCTATAGAGAAGAAGGCAGGTCAGATAAGAACTTCAACAGGTCATATTCCATCAGAAAGTAATATGAAGCTTAGTAAAAGTTGGAGTACCTCATCAGGCACGGTAAGCCTAATTCAATTAGAACCTAGAACGGGTAGAAGTCATCAACTACGTGTTCAATGTGCAACGCGTCACTTACCGATCATAGGTGATCAAACCTACGGTGATTTTAATAAGAATAAACTATTTACGAAATCAACGGGTAGTAAGCGATTGTTTCTACATTCTTATGAGACTAAGTTTACCTATCAATATGCAGGTAAGCCTCATGTGTTTAGTGTAAAAGCTGAAATTCCAGCGGAATTTTCGCAGGGTTAGTTTCGATAAAAGAATGCCACGACTCTGGACTGCGAATCATCGTGCTAAATTTTGAGTGCAAGAAGCCGGGTTAGGTGATTGGATAAATACTCTATATGATCCTGCCTAAATCTACACAATTCACTGCTGAGCAACTAAAAGAAGTAACAGCGATTGTTAAGGAGTTTGGATGTACCATTCAGCCTATTATTGGTGCAGCGCGTACGATTTATGCGATTGTTGGTGATGAACGTGATGAGCTCATGATCAATCGCCTCGAAGGATTGCCTTACGTAGAGCGCATAGACCGCATACAGTCATCATATAAATTAATGGATAAACGATCAGATTTATCCTCACATCGTATAAAAATTGGTGGAGTTACTTTAGGTGAGGAGCTTTTTGTAATCGCTGGTCAGTGTACGATTGATCCTAAAAATCCTCAGTACTTTATTGAAACGGCTCATGCTGTTAAAGAAGCTGGTGCTAATTCACTGCGAGGTGGGGTATGGAAACCTCGCACTAATCCTTATAGTTTCCAAGGTGACTCTAAGTCTTTAGATATTTTGATGGAAGCATCCCGTCAGACAGGGCTCCCTGTAGATGCTGAAGTTATGGATGAAACTCAACTTGAGTTAGCTCTTGGAGCAGGAGTTAACATGCTTCAGATAGGTGCTAGAAATGCCCTGAATTATTCGTTACTAAGATCAATTGGTAAAGCTATCGCAAAGAAGGATACGGTTGTTCTGTTGAAGCGCAGTATTCACATGGGACCAATTAGTGAATTTATTTCTGCTGCAGAGTACATAGCTGCATTCGGAAATCCTAACGTCATTTTATGTCCACGTGGTACGACACCTACCTTAGATGCGTATCGCAATCATCCGGATGAAAGTATTACGCCTTTACTAAAAGAGAAGACCTGGGCTCCCGTTGTCGTGGATCCTTCTCATTCGGTAGGTAAAGCTGCCTATGTAACAGCCTGTGCTTTAGCAGCTGTAGCATATGGTGCAGACGGTTTATGTATCGAAACTCACGTTTCACCCGCACAAGGAATTGGTGATGATCCAAAACAAGCGCTAACACCTAAGGTATTAGCAGAAACGATCAAACAAGCTAAGGAGCTTTGGAAATTGCGTCACAGTTAATCAATTTAATTTACTCACTACTGTGACTCCTACTAACGCAATTAAACTTAAAGCAAATGCAAAGCCTCGCGTCCTTCAGGGACATCCGTGGGTATTTGTTAACGAAATCGAAGCACCTATCTCTGATGAATATAATGGAGAGTTAGTTGAGTGTCGTGATAGATCTAATCGGTTTTTAGGTGTAGGTATTTATAATAGTAAGTCTCAAATCATTTGGCGTAGACTTGAAAAAGATAGGGTAGCCCTAGATGAAGCCTACATCCGAAAGGCTCTTACCTCTGCTATTTCAAAGCGAACGGAGTCAGTAACTCGTCTGGTTTGGTCTGAATCTGATGGTTTACCAGGCCTAGTTGTAGACCGATATGATACTACGTTAGTTGTTCAAATACAGACTCTAGCTCTTGAGAAGCGCTCTGCTCTTATAGGATCGCTACTTAATGAATTAGTAAAACCTTCAGAAATTGTATTTAGAAATGATGCTCCTATAAGAAGGTATGAAGGATTGCCGCTAGAAACGCATACGTTCTCAGGACGTCCTTGGGAGGCAAGGTGGGTTAAGATTGATGGTTTTGAATACTGGCTAGACCTTCAATTAGGTCAGAAGACAGGATTTTATTTAGATCAACGTGAACAACACCGCCTTATTTCGTCTCATGTGGAACGTCTGGTTAAGCAGGGTAAATCAGTACGTCTTTTAGACGCGTTTTGTAATCAAGGACCTTTTGCAATGCATGCAGCGCGTGCTGGTGCAAGTGAAGTACTAGGACTTGATAGTGCAGAAGATGCAATCACAGCTGCAAAGAAGAATTCTATACAAAATAAAGTAAAAGCTGATTTCAAATGCGTTAATGTGTTTGATTGGTTAAATGATCCTGCCCGAAACACAGAAGCTTTGTGGGATATCATTATCTTAGATCCGCCACCATTTGCTAAATCCAAAAGTAAAATGGAGGGCGCTTTACGTGGATATAAGGAGATCAACTTGAGAGCTATGCGCCTGTTGAATCCAGGCGGAATTCTAGCGACCTACACATGTTCTCATCATATGCAGGATGCAGATTTACGCGGAGTGATTTCTGCAGCAGCAGCAGATGCGCGCAAAAAAGTACATATCTTAAACTGGTCTAATCAGCCTAGTGATCATCCCGTTTTAGTGACAATGCCTGAAAGCGAGTATTTAAGAGGATACGTGCTTCAAGTTGAATAATTCAAAATAAAAAAAGCGCTTCCTATTAAAGAAGCGCTTTTTTGTTTTAGATAAGAATTACATCTTACCGCCGAAGATTGCGCTTTCGCCCAATTCTTCTTCGATACGGAGGAGTTGGTTGTACTTAGCAACACGGTCGGTGCGGCAAAGTGAACCTGTCTTGATCTGACCTGCATTTGTAGCAACTGCAATGTCAGCAATTGTAACGTCTTCTGTTTCGCCAGAGCGGTGTGAGATGACAGCTGTGTAATTAGCTTCTTTAGCCATTTCTACAGCATCGAATGTCTCTGTGAGAGAACCGATTTGATTTACTTTAACCAAGATCGAGTTAGCTGTACCTGTATCGATACCTTTCTTTAAGAAAGCTGTGTTAGTTACGAAAAGATCGTCACCAACTAACTGAACCTTTGAACCTAAAGCGTCTGTTAACTTCTTCCAGGTATCCCAATCGTTTTCTGCGCAACCGTCTTCGATAGAGATAATAGGATACTTAGCACAAAGCGCTTTGTAGAATTCTACCATTTCATCACCTGTTAGAATGCGCTTATCAGATTTTTTGAAAACATAGTGCTTTTTGTCAGCTACATAGAATTCACTCGCTGCTACGTCTAAAGCTAAAGCGATATCGGTGCCTAATTTATAACCAGCATTTTTAACAGCTAGAGCAATAGCATCAAGGGCTGCTTCAGCGGATTCTAACTTAGGTGCAAAACCACCTTCGTCACCGATCGTTGTCGTTAGACCTTTATCTTTTAGAACTTTCTTTAAAGCGTGGAATACTTCGCAGCCGTAACGTAGTGCATCGCTAAATGAACGAGCTCCGATAGGCATAATCATGAATTCTTGGAAATCGATTGGAGCATCTGAGTGTGCGCCACCGTTCATGATATTCATCATAGGAACAGGAAGTACTTTAGCATTAGGTCCACCAAGATATTTATAAAGCGGCTGATTAGATGCGCTTGCAGCAGCTTTAGCTACAGCCATTGAAACACCTAAAATAGCATTAGCACCTAAGTTAGCTTTCGTGCTTGTACCATCTAGTTTTAGCATGGCGCGATCAATACCAACTTGATCAAAAGCATCATGACCAATGAGTGCTGGTGCGATTTTTGATTTAACGTTAGCAACAGCTTTTTGAACGCCTTTGCCACCATATCTCTTTGCTTCGCCATCGCGAAGTTCGAGAGCTTCGTGCTCACCTGTGCTAGCGCCTGATGGAACAGCTGCACGGCCAAGTGCGCCGCCTGCTAATTTAACATCGACTTCGACGGTAGGATTACCACGGGAATCGATAATTTCGCGTGCTGTAACGGAACTGATGGTTGTATTCATAGTAAGATCTGTAAAAGCTGAAAAGGATCATTAGAAAGGCCCTTAGGCTAGAATTAAAGACGAAATCTTTAAAAAATTTAAGATTCTTGGACTTTAAGGCCTAAAGATTAGGTTTTTAGCCCTTAGAAAGGGTCAAAAAGGTGTATTCTAATCCGTTATAGCTACCTTTATGGCTTTCAAGTTCTTTTGAAAAGCGTGTCTTCCAAGCTGGAAAAACTCTATCTCCATCAAAGTTTTTATGAATTAAGGTAAGATATAATTTCTCAGCTTTAGGATGTTTTAACGCTTCATCATAAATAGATTCACCACCGCAGATAAATATTTCACCAGAAAGTTTTGATGCTAGATCTAGTGCTTCAGTAAGTTTTGATACTGCCGTTGCTTTAGATCCTTGGGGTAGAGGAGTTTTTGTTAATACAAATACACGTCTATTTAGGTCTGTTGCGTCTTTCCAAGCATCAAAACAAATACGTCCCATAATAACGATTTGGCCTGCAGTTTTTGACCTAAAATAAGCTCTATCCTCCGGAATAATCCAAGGAAGTTTTCCTGCCTTACCGATGATGCGGTTTTCTGAGCAAGCAACAATGAGACTAAAAATTCTCATCGTTATTTACTTTTTGAAGGTGTGATAAAAGGATCTATATCGTTTTTTACTGTAGGGGTACCAATTTCAACACGACCTTCTTTGATGACTGGTCTATTTAAACGTGCGGCAGAAGTCATTTCTCGACCGAAGTAGGGACCAGCATTCAGTGTTAATGCAAGAATCGAATCGTTCATGGTTAAACCAACAGAATTGGTACTGATTTTGGTTTTCCAATAAAGTACTTTTTTCTGCTTTAATGCACTTTCGAAATCATAGGCAGAAGCGATGATATAATATCGATTTGTGTAGCATTCATCGACAAGCCAGCGTGTGTGTTCGTCTTTATTCGCGAACGATTCTAGGGTGTTATGTTGTAACGCAGTTAACATTTGCGTCGCAAACGCAGTACCACCAATTAAAGCTGCTCGCTGTGCTAGTTCTGATATTTCAAGCGGATCTGGAGTAGGTGGATTTGAGGGATCTGCGCCATTTACACCCATTGGATCATCAATCGAGTGTCTTAAATTAAAAGAACCCCATCTAAAAAATATAACGAGGCTGGGTTTGTGTTTAGGAGTGTAGGGAAGATAACCGTTTGTTCTTAGTGCTTGAACCATCGCTTTTTTAAGAGCGTCTCCTTTAGGAGGAATTTCACCAGCAATTACCTCACCTTCTTCTTTCATCCCGGAATCTCCGGCAATGTAGTATACAGGTTCATCAGGGGTTACCTTCTTAAGCTTTTTCCCGGCTTGAGTAAACTCCGTGAGAATTACGACATCTACTTTAGGATCCTTTTGAAAACTTCTAGGAACAAATGAGAAATTAGATTTTTCCCAAACGGGATTCGTTTGGTCGATTTCTTTTTGTGAATATGCAGTGCATACAACGAAAATACAAAGGAATGAGATAATACTTGTGATTTTCATTCGTGGTAAAGAAATCTAAAATTATAAAAAAAGCATGCCGTTTAAGGCATGCTTTTAAAAGGTAAGATTAAGCTGTTACAATTTGAACTGATACTAATTCAATTCGGTCAATTGGAGTGCTTTTTTCACCACCATTTGACTTGGTTGGTACATTGGCAATTTTTTCAAGTACATCGTCACCTGCTACCAATTCGCCAAAAGCAGTATACTGACGATCTAGAAAACGTGCATCACCGTGGCAGATAAAAAATTGACTACCTGCTGAATCAGGATGGGCAGAGCGAGCCATGGAGATGACGCCACGGACATGGCTCTTCGTGTTAAACTCTGCTTTGATTGTATGGCCAGGTCCGCCAGTACCAGGCATTCCACGTTCTCCGGCTTTCGTGTTTGGGCATCCGCCCTGGATCATGAAACCTTTGATGATACGATGGAAAGCGGTTCCATTGTAAAAACCGTTTTTAGCTAAGGTTTTAAAATTTTCTACAGTCTTTGGTGCAACATCTGGCCAAAAAGAGATAGTCATATCTCCATAGGAGGTCTTAAGAATTGCACGTTCTGATGTTTCAGCTGGTGTACTCATAGTAAGACTAGCAAAACCGGCTTACGATTAACTGCAAGCCTTTGAAGTGTATTTCGCCAAGCTAATCACTGCGTTTGCTGTATGGCCTAAAGAGTGCTTCTCGACTTTCTTTAGTTATTTTTTGAAATGCTGGATTTGGAAGCGATTCGATAAACAGTCTTCCATAGGGTTTTGTAAGAATTCGGCTATCTAAAATGGTTATAATTCCACGATCATTTTTACTGCGTATGAGTCGTCCAACACCTTGTCTAAATTTAACGATACAATCGGGTAGTGTAATTTCGTTAAACGGATTAAGTCCCTCTTCCTGTAGACGATCTGAGCGTGCTTCTAGGATAGGGTGATCAGGTGGATCAAAGGGAAGGCGTGTGATGATCACTTGAGAAAGTGCATCACCAGGTATATCTACACCTGTCCAGAAGCTATCTGTTCCGAAGAGTACGGCATTACCAAGGGAGCGCATCTGATGCGCTAATTCAGTACGCGATAGACTATCTCCTTGGGTGAGTAGTTTTCTGCCATCCTCGGCAAATTTAGGTTCAAGATCTTGAGCAATCGTACGTAGATCACTGTGACTTGTGAATAAGACTAGGGTACCTCCAGTTACTTTTCGCGCACAAAAATAGATATAGTCCGACAGAACTTGTATAGAAAGTTTAGCTCCTTGTGGTGTGGGCAGCGGCACATCGCTTGCAATATACACGCGCATGTTTTGCTCATAATCAAAGGGTGATTTAACAAGCATGTGTTTTGCTGAATCAGCACCAATCCGCTGAGCAAATGGCTCAATTTCACCCGCTATTGCTAAAGTAGCACTTGTACAAATAACACTCACTCCACAGCCAAAAAGATAACGTCTTAATTCAGGAGCTACATCGATTGGTGCGCTTCGTAAGATAACGGTCGACTGATTTTTACCTGCGCGTTCAGCCCAGTATACGTGCGTTTTATCTGTGATTGATAACCAATCATTGATACTCGCTTGAATGCCTTTTAACCGAGATTTATGCTCAAGCAGTTCATCACGTTCACGTCCGTCTTCAAGTGAGTCAGCAAGTTTCGCGACAAAACTATGTAGGGCTTCTAGTGGACCATCTATATTTGAATCAATTTCGCTTACTTCACGTGATCTAACGATTGGCCGCGTACTAAGATAATGCTCATCAACCCTAGAAAAGAACGCTTTAGAGGCTTCAATCACATCGTTGACACGTCTTGCTGCGTCCGTGCCTCCCCGTTTTTTAAGTAATCCCTTTTTAGTTCTTGGGTTATAGAGCATTTTTAATGAACGCTCGATTCCATAACTACTAAGAGAAAGGCCAAAGTGATCTGTTGCTACTTCTGCGACAGTATGTGCTTCATCTAAAACAAGAAAATCTTCAGGGAAAAGTATTCCACGTTCTTCGTGGGTTGCGCCTTCCGATTTAGCTCCTCCTGATTTAATTAATGAAAATAAAAGGGCATGGTTCAGAATTATGACATGGGACTCTTTTAAACGAGCACGTGCTTTATGGTAGAAACACTGGGTGCCGTCACAGTGGCGTCGTGAGCAGGATGAAGAATCGGAATTAACCATGTCCCATACTTCCACTTTAGGTGCAGGACGTAATTCATGCCTAATTCCATGTTCTGTTGATTCAGACCAATCGGCTATACGCTGTAATTCTTCATATTCCGCGTCACTAAAGAGACCTGCTTTTTCAGCAAGTGCATGAGCAAGACGTGTCGTACATAAGTAGTTTGATTTGCCAAGTAAAACGGCAGATTTGAAATCTGCGTACTTTTTTAATTCAGGTACTTCGTTAAATAATCGACGACAAAGAGGAAGATCTTTCGTTTCAATTTGCTCTTGTAAGGAGATAGTGTGCGTAGAAACAAGCATTTGTCTGGATTGATCCATTGCTTGAATTATTCCAGGCACAAGGTAAGCCATTGATTTACCAACGCCAGTACCTGCTTCAAAAAGTAAGTTATTATCATGACTAAGCGCATGAGCGATAGCCTTGGCCATCATTTCTTGCTCAGGTCGGTGTTCCAGAAAGAGTGGATCACTCAGGTATCCGCCGTCGCTGAAGATAGAATTAACCAAGCGCGGAGCCTCAGATATGGGCTTAGCATCTCCGTTATCTTCAGTTAGGCTTATCATAAAATAATAGGTATAAACGAATGAATCTTATCGCATTATACGCAAATGAATTTGCGGTAAATTAAGAGTATGCTCTAGTATGTACATTAAGTAATGAACTCATCTGTACCTAGTACTGTTTCGTGGGCTGATCAGTTAGCTGATTTTCTTAAGTCCACTCCCGGTATTAATGCAGTTAGGGTGGATCCACTTGCGCACAAAATCTCAGTAGCAGTATTAGGCTCTGCAGATGTTACTACGTTGGAAACAGCCCTAGTTGAAACCGTTAATGCAATCGAAACGAAATTGATTGAGGATAGGGCTCCCAAGGTACCTCGTGGTTATTCAATTAAACGAGACGGCAGTGCCGTAGTAGTTGGCCGAGAGTCGTGTTCTACTGCAGAAAGTTTATGGTTATGGCGCGAAATGCAGTGGCCTGAAATAACAGCCGAGCCAACTGCTGAAGATCAGGAGTGGAGGATATTAGCACTCATGGCGACTCTTTGCGGTGTATTTGGTATAGCAGGATTTGTTACGGAACATTACTTCGCATCAATCAATTGGCTTTGGAGAAGTTTGTTTTTAGCGGGTGTCATTTCAGGGGGATGGGATGCGTGCGTTGATACATACGAGAATCTAAAAAAGAAGGAAATTGATATTCATTTCCTCATGTTAGCGATAGCATTAGGTGCTATCTCAATAGGAGCTTGGGGAGAGGCCGTGTTACTGCTTTTTCTTTTCTCAGCATCCGGTGCTATGGAGGAATATTCGCTTTACCGTACCCAGCGTGAAGTAGGTTCATTACTTAAATCTGCACCAAAACAAGCGAATCATATTTTGGAGAAAGGAACGGAAGTGTCGATCGCTGTTGAAACAATAAAATTAGGTTTCATTCTTCGCGTTAAACCGGGTGAAGCATTTGCTGCCGACGGAATTATTATTACAGGCAAAAGTGCAAGTGATGAATCTGCACTTACAGGTGAAGCGCAGCCAGTGACTAAAAACAAGGGAGATCAAGTGTACAGTGGTACGCTTAATTTATGGGGTGCGGTTGATTTTGAAGTAACTAAACTTCCATCAGAAAGTACGCTTCAAAAAATTATACGCTTAATTCAAACCGCTCAGAAGCTTAAGGCTCCTAGTGAGCGTTTCACGGATAAATTCGGAACTCCTTATACCTATATCGTCGTTGGTTCTGCTACCGTAATGTTTCTTATTTGGTGGTTAGGATTTGGTCTTCCTGCGTTTGCAAATATACCAGGAACGAGATCCGCTTTTTATAGGGCCATGACTTTCATGGTTGTAGCGAGTCCCTGTGCACTCGTACTTTCGATACCTTCTGCCATACTCGCTTCCATCGCTTGGGGAGCTAAGCATGGCGTCTTATTTAGAGGTGGGGCAGCGATAGAAAGTTTAGCTGATATAACAGCGGTTGCACTTGATAAAACAGGAACTTTAACAACAGGTGATTTAACGGTTATTGGGTGTGAAAGTTTTCCAACAGGTAAAGAAACGCAAATATTAGAAATTGCGTATAGCCTTGAAGCCAAATCGCAGCACCCAATAGCACGAGCGATTGTAAAATACGCCAAAGCTCAATCCGTAAGAGAATTAGCAGTTGAGGAATTTCAGTCACTCACAGGGCAGGGTGTTAAAGCTAAATCTGAGGGAAGTACACTTGTCTTAGGAAGACGTGAATTACTTGAAGTAGGACCTCTTGCTAGCTGGTCTAAACAGTTACCTCCTGCACCCGCAGATTTAAGTGAGGTATGGGTAATAGGAAAAGATCTTGTAGGTCGGATTTTATTAAAAGATCAAATCCGAACTGAATCGAAATCAGTTCTCAAGCAACTGAAAGATAGTGGTGTTAGAACCGTTATGTTAACAGGGGACCGTAGTCACACCGCTGAAGTCGTTGCACGTGAATTAGGACTTGATGAATTTCGTTCCGGCTTATCACCAGAAGATAAAGTAGAGGCTATACAAATATTAAAAAAACAAGGCTACAAAGTCGCAATGGTGGGAGACGGAGTAAATGATGCACCTAGCCTGGCCGCTGCTGATGTGAGTGTCGCAATGGGTGCACGCGGAAGTGACGCTGCATTAGAAGAAGCGGAAGTTATTCTCATGCACGATAGAATAGAAAGCTTTCTAGAAGCTCGTTTCTTAAGTATTCGTGCACGAAAAATTATTCGTCAAAATTTAACTATCTCACTTGGTGTTGTCTCTATCATGGTAATAGCTACGGCTTTGGGTGCAGTACCATTAGCTATAGGTGTAGCTGCTCATGAAGGCAGTACAGTGATTGTATGCCTTAATTCTCTTCGCTTACTTTTTGGTAAAAATAGGTAGTAAACTTAGTCTACTATCCAAACCATATCTCCAGCTCGTACTTCTTCATATAATTGTACGATATCTAGGTTTCTCATCACAACACATCCAGCGCTTAGTGGTTCTCCTACTTTATCGTCATGATTAGTTCCGTGAATATAGACGTAGCGTGAATAGGTATCTACGTCACCACCTTGGTTTACACCTGGTTCTAGACCACGAAGCCACATGATCCGGCTAGTTATCATGTTATCCACTTCTTTTACTTCAGAAAAATGTCTACCAGTAGGCACGCGGGATATGAAGACCATACCAGGGGGTTGTCCTGCACCAATACGCTCGGCAATTTCATGTAAGCCGCGGGGAGTGCCGAGTGAATTCTTTATATTAGAAGGTGGTTTCTTCGACGTTGATATACCGTAGCTACGGACAAGCTTGCCTTGATTATAAAATTGCATCGTTCCATCGGAAATGCGCACAAACAGAACTCGTTCTGTTGGCTTGATACCGAGGCTAGAACAGATTTTACTAAGCGATTCAAAATTCATGAGTAATACGTCAAAGTTAACAGTAGGTATCGTTGGGGCGACTGGAGCTGTAGGTCAAGAGCTCCTGCAACTTTTGCACGCTCGGCAATTTCCTTTTGCTCAACTTAAGCTTTTTGCTTCCGCTCGCTCAGCTGGTAAGCAAGTAAGTTTCCAGGGTCATACCTACACCATAGAAGAAGCTAAGGTGGGTGTATTTAAAGACGTCGATGTTGCTTTTTTTGCTGCAGGTGGACCAGTTACTCGCGCACTTGCTTCTGATGCTGTTCAAGCAGGCTGTTTAGTGATTGATAAGAGTTCGGTCTACCGTATGGACCCAACTGTACCATTAGTGATACCTGAAATTAATCCTGAAGCTTTAAAGACGCATAAGGGTATCATTGCTAACCCGAATTGTTCAACAGCTGTAACGTTGATGGCTCTATGGCCACTGCATAAGCAGTTTGGTCTTAAGCGCTATTTTGCTTCGACTTTCCAATCCGTTTCAGGAACAGGAGCTGAGGCTGTTAAAGAATTAGCTGATCAAATCTCAGCTCATAGTTCAAATCAGCCATTACCTCGCAAAGTTTATCCTTACCAAATTGCATTCAACGCAATCCCACAGGTCGATAGCTTTGGACCAAACGGATATACCGGTGAAGAGACTAAGATGATGCAAGAAAGCCGTAAGATTATGGGCCTTCCTGAATTAAAGGTTTCTGCTACCTGTGTTAGAGTACCAGTAGTTCGTGCTCACTCCATTTCAGTTAATGCTGAATTTGAACGTCCTGTAACGGTTGAAGCCGCAAAAGCCGCGATTGCAGCATTTGAAGGAGCTGAACTGGTAGATAATCCAAGTCAGCAAAAGTATCCAACACCCTTAGATTTTAGTAAGAAGGTGAAATGTGGTGTTGGCCGTATCCGTATCGATTCTGCACTAGAAAATGGCTTAGCTTTATGGGTAAGTGGCGACAATTTGTGGAAAGGCGCTGCTTTAAATGCCATTCAAAATGCTGAATTAATGGCCAAAACAGGCCTTTTGAAGGCAAAAAAATAATAAATATTTATCATTAATCGCTTGTCATAAAAGGTTAAGGTGACATTTCTGTACGAGCTTGAGCTCAAAGTAATTTATCTGTAAGGTACTTCACTTAGGTTCATTAGGTAACGGTGGGGTAGCTCAGCGGTTAGAGCAGAGGTTTTACATACCTCGGGTCGGGGGTTCGATTCCCTCCCTCACCACCATTTGGTAATCAATGGTTTATGTAATTTTGCCACAAAATTACCAACCTTTTAGATGACCGTAAATCTTTGAGCCAAAAAAATTGAGCTTATTAAGATATATTCGGAAGTTACGTTTTCAAAAACTGTTGCTCAAGCTCTTCATGTTGAAACTAGAATTTTTTGGCGTTCTTCGATCTTAGCTTTTTCAAGTTCTCTAGCTTCCATTGAATAGCTGGCATATTTTGAAGATGTTTGAACGGTAAAAGTGACCAATCAGGTTTTATTTGAACAAGCGATAATAAGAATTTTCTATGGTTTATTGTCAGTGCTTGGGGTAACTCTTCCATAAGTTTCTTACGTGTGTTGTTCAGTTCCTCTATGTTAATAGGCTCTGAGGTCATTCCTATGAAGTCATTCTTGAAAGTTTCTTCCATTGGCTGAGGAGTGGAAAACAATACTTCGTGTATAGGCCTATTATGGCCTGCAAGATAACCAACAAAACAATCCAAAATTTCCAACGTAAGCCCATGGCTTTCGTACATCTTTAATACATCGAAAATATCTCTGGGGTGCTGTCTGTCCATAGCTGCAACCAGTTTGCTACCATAGAGCTCAGAAGGTGAAAGTACGGGAAGTTGAATATTTTTTGAAAACAACTTTTGTGTTTTTGTTGAGAGAGATAAGCTTTGCACCGGAAGCATAGTTCCACGAAATATGAAATTAACTTCGACTTTGATTTCTACTTCAGGACTGGAAATGATGATCTTCACTTCAGTACCATTATGTATTTTTATTATATGTGCCTGATATCCCATTTTCATAATCGCTGATTCTATGCGATTAAGTTCTTGAGAAATTTCTTTCAACGCAGTTTCCCGATCAGGGTTGTGATCGATGAAGACTACATCAATATCCACAGATAACCGCGGTAGATCTTGTACGAACAGGTTTATAGCCGTACCTCCTTTCATAGCGAATCGAGTTGTTTGAAATACTGTGGGCGCAATATCCAAAAGCAAATTGACCGTCTGCACGTATGCTGGATTCATTTTTTGAGCTGAAGTATTTTTTTATCCCGAGTGAATGCAATCCAACGGTTTGAGCTTCCGAGTCGCTCACTATGTTTTCGAGCTACATCAACCCATGTTAAATCAAAATTCTCTGCCATCATCTTTGCCAATCTTACCACTTTGACTCGCTTGGTATGTAGCAACAAAGTTTCTAAAATTTCTGGACGCAAATTACGTGTACTTTCTACCAAATTCGTTGTTTCTTCCAATGATTGATATTTGCCTGTATCACTAAAAAGTTCCAACAAAGCTCTTTCTGGAATAGACACCATAACTTTGGGATTTCCACCAGGTATGGGAGCAAGGCCAAATCCTTCAGGTAATTTGTTATCAAAGATTCTGGTAGATTGATAGCTAGCATTGAATAAATGAGTAAACCAGTTTGGTAATTGTCCTGGTTTGCGACCCCATAGATTCATTCTTTCTTGAAACGCGACGTTGTGAAGAGTGCCACGCCACGCTAACGCTGTTTTTCCGCCAACGTGTAAATCTGGAATTTCCTCGCTGAGTAGTGCTAGGGTCTTGTTCTTATCTAATTTCGCATTAGGCACTTGATACACACCTCTGCCTAATCTTTTGAGCCATCCTGTTTTTGCTAGTCGTGAAGCGGCTGAAGTTTTTAATCCCAGTTCTCGTAAGTCATTGGCACTATATGGCGTATCCCACTCAAGCTTACTCAGGAGAGACTTGATTGAAATATTCTTAGTAGATATCATTAGATGTTATTAATCGTAAATAATTCAAACAAACACAAGATAATATACCTAAATTGTTTGAAATATTATCATTAAATTACTTTTAAAGTTATTTATTAAAATTATTTCAAACATATACGTATAGGTTACTGATCTTAGTTTATCTCCATCGATTTGATTCAATCTCGGTCAAGCTTACGTATTTAGTAGTCTTGTATTTAAAATATTAAATATTTCATAATTTATTGTATCTTAATTAATTATAAAATTTCTTATTTCGCTGACAATAATCCTAAGTCAATATTTAGCATTTTTAGTTACGTGTTTAGTATGTCATTTGTAATTTGTAATACTTAGAGTAAAGCAATGCGTGTGAAATACAGGTCGATTATGCTTCCTTTTTAGGGCTAAGCTTGGTTGATTGTCCAACTACGTTTGTTGTTCAGCTATAAGTGTTAATGCACCTAGTAGCCGTACATTAACGAGCGTTAGCTTCGCTAAATTAAAAATTTAACTTTTAACCATACATGACAACCCACAGGCACACGATCTGCGTACTTGTTGAAAACAAGTTCGGTGTACTTGCGCGCGTTGCCGGAATGATTTCCGGACGCGGCTTCAACATTGATTCACTCAATGTTGCTCCCACACATGATGCTGTCGTTTCTCGAATCACGATCGTACTCAAAGGTGATGACCAAGCATTGGACTTATGTATGAAGCAGCTGCGTAAGTTGATTAATGTCATTGAGGTTCTAGATATTAAAACAACTCAAGCGATCGTGTATGAATTAGTTTTAGTAAAAGTTAAAGCTGATGCAAAATCGCGTGCAGAACTTTTAAAGATAGCGAACGAATTTGAAGCAAAGATTGTTCATGACGCTTCCGATCATCTTATCATTGAAGCTACTGTTGAATTAGACAAATCAACCGAGCTCATAGCCCGTGTTCAACCTTTTGGAATTTTAGAACTCGCTCGTACTGGTCAACTCGCCATGCAGCGTTAATTTATAACACTTTTTTAAAACCATGCCCGCAAAAGTATATACCGACAAAGACGCCGATCTAGGCGTATTCCGCAATCAAACGCTCGCTGTTTTAGGATACGGCTCACAAGGCCATGCCCACGCGCTAAATCTTAAGGACAGCGGTTGTAAGGTCATTATCGGCCTTTACCCTGGTTCAAAGTCACGTGCTGTAGCAAAGAAGCATGGCTTTAAAGTATACGATACTGCTGAAGCAGTTCGTAAAGCTGATGTAATCATGGTTGGTCTGCCAGACATGAAACAGGCTAGTGTTTATAAATCAGACATTCTTCCTAATTTAGCACCAGGTAAGACGCTATTATTTAGCCACGGTCTTTCCGTACATTTCGGTCTTATCAAGATTCCATCAGACGTTGATGTAATCATGGTTGCTCCAAAAGGACCAGGTCACATGGTGCGTCGTCTTTATAGCGAAGGCAAAGGAATGCCTGCACTTATCGCTGTTGGCCAAAACAAGTCCGGTAAAGCGAAACAAAATGCTTTAGCATGGGCTAAGGGTATCGGTTCTACACGTGCTGGTGTTCTCCAAACGACATTTAAAGAAGAAACAGAAACAGATCTCTTCGGTGAACAAGCAGTACTATGTGGTGGTGCTAGTGCACTCGTACAAGCTGGTTTCGAAACCTTGGTAGAAGCAGGTTATCAACCTGAAATGGCTTACTTCGAGTGCTTACACGAACTAAAGCTAATCTGTGATTTAATGTACGAGAGCGGTATTGCAGGTATGCGTTTCTCAATCTCTGAGACAGCTAAATACGGTGATATCACTCGTGGTCCTCGTGTTGTAAATAAAGCAACAAAGAAGGAAATGAAGAAGATTCTTACAGAGATCCAAGACGGTACCTTTACTCGTCAATGGGTTAAGGAATACAAAGGCGGTCTTAAGAACTACAATAAGCTCCTTAACAAAGGTGCAGGTCATAAGATCGAAAAAACCGGTTTATATCTCCGCAGCATGATGCCTTGGATGAAGAAGAAAAACATCAAGGGCGTACAAGCTAGCTACTAAGTGAAAAAGTTTAACCTCGCAACCCGTAAGAGCCCGCTTGCCCTTGCGCAAAGCGAGCTTGTTGCAGCGCATGTTCGCGCTGCATTACGGGTTGAGGTTGAGCTAGTAAAAATGGTTACGACAGGAGACCGTCAAACAGAGTGGTCTTTAGAAAAGCAGGGCGGTAAAGGACTCTTTACGAGCGAGCTAGAGGTAAGTTTATTAAATAAAGAAACAGATCTAGCGGTACATAGCTCAAAAGATTTACCTGGTGAGGTTATGTCAGGGCTTATCGTTTCGGGTTATATGCCACGAGAAGATGCCCGTGATGTTTTGGTTATGCGTGAAGGACTCTCAGAAGTTAAGCACGTCGCTACCGATAGTCCACGAAGACGTATTCAAATTTCCTTACTTAAACCTGATACGCAATTTACAACCATTCGTGGTAACGTAGATACGCGTCTAAGGAAAATTGCGGAAGGGGCAGCGGATGCTACGGTTCTTGCTAGTGCAGGCTTAAAGAGACTTGGTATTAAAAGTTGGCCAGGCTTAGTCTTTAAACCATTTGAACTTTCAGAAATGGTTCCAGCAGTAGGCCAAGCAGCTATTGCGATTGAAACACGCAAAGAAGATGAAGCGTTATTTAAACCGATATTTGACGCAGCTACCGCGAAAGCGCTCAGCTTAGAAAGAGCAATTCAGGCTCAACTTGGTGGTGGATGTCAAAGCGCACTCGGTGTTCATGTGAAAGGGAGTACGCTTTATTTCTTTCACGAAAAAACAGGTATTAAACAAATAGAGTTAACTGAATCTGACTGGGATAATACGCTTACAAGTGCTGCGCGCATTTTAAAACAACTTGGATTTTAGTATATTTTTAAAATAGAGAATTTTACTGTATGGCATTTGATTCAAAGTTTCCTCTTTTAAATAAACGCGTAGTACTTACGCGTTCAAAAGAGCAGATCTCTGACTTAAAATCTAAACTAGAGCTTTTAGGTGCTGAGGTAGTGGAGCTACCTGTGATTAGTATTACTAAAGAAATAGATAAACACAGTTTAGCGGATGTGATGCTTGAGTTAGGTGGATATGATTGGATTGTGTTTACGAGCATTCACGGCGTTACCTATTTCTTTGAAGAATTTCGCCGCATTTTTGATGATATTAGATCTTTAGGACTACTGCGTATTGCTTGTGTGGGTGAAGGTACTGCACGCGGTGTTGAACAACTGCATCTCAAAGTAGAATGTCAGCCTAAAGTAGCTACTGCTGAGGCACTCGCTAATGCATTAATAGATACAGGAAGTTTAGATAGTGCAAAAATCTTAGTAATTACTGGAAATTTAAACCGCGATACTCTGGTAACAAAATTAGAGGCAGCTTTGGCAATCGTAGACAGACTTCAGGTTTATAAAACGGAAAAACATGAAGTAAAAGATGAGCCCGCTCTGAAGGATTATGTATTAAAAGGCGCTAATGCTGTTTTATTTGCTAGTTCATCTGCAGCACAGTTTTTTGCAGAGCAAAGTAGCTTTTTAACCTTAAAAGACGGAGCTAAGAAACCACTTTTTGGATCTATAGGACCTCAAACAAGTGCTACATTAAAAAAGAATTTAATGAGCGTAGATTTTGAAGCAGAAGAACCAGGTATTGATTCCTTTGTAGCGTCGCTTGTTAAAAAACTAAGTAAATAACCTCACCTATCATGAAGGTACCTTTTCTTGATTTATCAATTCAGCATAAACAGCTGCGTACTCCAATCCTTGAAGCAATCACGGCAACCTACGACGCTAATCGTTTTTGTTTAGGTAAGGACGTTGAAGATTTTGAAAAAACTTTCGCTAGCACGTTCGGCTATTCTCATGTGCTTGGTATGAATAGTGGTACAGCACCACTTCATGTAGCGTGTATGGTAGCCGGATTTAAGGCTGGAGATGAAGTAATTACATCCCCATTTACTTTTATCTCTTCTGCTTGGGGTATTTCGTATGTAGGAGCGACACCAGTATTTGCAGATATTGAGGATGATACTTTTAATATAGATCCTGTAAAATTAGAGGCTGCAATTACACCTAGAACAAAAGGACTTGTTGTCGTTCATTTGTTTGGTCAACCAGCGAGGATGAAGGAAATTTTAGCAATCGCTAAAAAACATAATTTATTTGTTATCGAAGACTGTGCTCAAGCTGTAGGTGCAAAATACGAAAATACCTCGGTTGGGAATTTAGGGGATTGTGGAACGTTTAGTTTTTATCCGACTAAAAATCTTGCAGGTTGTGGAGAGGGTGGAGCTTTTGTTTCACGCTTTGAAAACAATCATATACAGGCACGTCAAATTCGTGTGCACGGCTCTGATAAACGTTACTACCATGATATTATTGGTGGTAACTTTCGTATGGATGGTTTCCAAGCTGCCGCTCTGAATGTTAAATTGCCACATCTAGCGAGCTGGACCAAACGTAGGCAGACAATTGCTAGTATGTATCGTGCTGGCATTAAATCAGTTGATATTAAATTACCTCAAGAGATGGCTTATGGTGCTAGTGTTTATCACCAATTTACGATTAAGCATCCAAAGCGTGACTTGTTACGAGCGCACTTAACTCAGTTAGAGGTAGGCACAGATCTTATATATCCTGTGCCACTGCATCTGCAAAAATGCTATCATTACTTAGGTTATAAGAAAGGATCCTTCCCGAAGGCAGAACTGAGTGCTGAAACATGTTTAAGTTTACCTATTTTCCCCGAATTAACAGATGCTCAAGTTGAGCATGTGATTAATAGTATTAATTCATTCTAAACTTTTGAGTTATGATCGATGGTATTCGTTTGAAAGTATGTGGTTTAACGTCGCTCGTTGATGCTGAAGCAGCTGATCAAGCAGGCGCTGATTATCTAGGATTTATTTTTTATCCTAAATCACCACGTTATATTAATCTTGAGAATTACTCCGCATTCTCGGCTCGTTTACCTGCAAGAAAAAAGGTGGCTGTGTGTGTTGAGCCAACGATGGCTGAACTGCTTAATTTACAGCGCGCTGGATTTGATTATTTTCAAATCCACTTTAAGCATGTTGTACCAGTCGCTGTTATTGCTGAGTGGTCTAGACTAGTTTCCTCAGATAAAATCTGGTTAGCACCGAAGTTACCCCAGGGAGAACCTTTTAATTTAGCCTGGTTATCCTATACCAAAACAGTTCTTTTAGATACCTATCACGCAGATGGATTTGGTGGTTCTGGTGAAACCGGTGACTGGAAAAATTTTGTACAACTTCGTTTAGAACATCCACATATTCAGTGGATATTGGCAGGTGGTTTAAACCCAACGAATATCGCTGATGCACTGCGCGCTACAGCCGCTCGTGCAATTGATGTAAATAGCGGTATAGAATCAGCTCCCGGAGTTAAGGATGCTAAACTGCTACAAGCATTCGTTGATGCTATAAAAAAGAAGTAATCTAATTAAGGCAGTACGGTAATCGTTGCTGTCTTAATATAATCTAAGTTTGGAAATTCTTTTTGCAGATAGCTATTTCCAATTCTTTCAATTTTAGCTTGGTCAGGTAATTCGCGGTCACCTGCATATAAGCTATCAACTACTTCTATACCTTTGGATATGACTCCGATACCTGCAAATCCAACTTTATCTAAACGTGAGTTGTCGGCTAAATTGAAGAAGACTTGAGTAGTTCTTGTGTCTGGATCGCCTGATGCAGCAAAACTGAGTACACCACGTGTATTAGATTTTTTTACTGGATCGTCCTTCATGGGGATATTCCATGCTTTGGTCATAGCGGGTGTTGATGCCACACCGAATTGAACTACGAATCCAGCTACCACTCTAAAGAAACGGCTTTCTGTAAAGTAACCGGCTTTAACTAAATTGTAGAGACGATCTGCTCCGATAGGTGCGTCTGAGCGATTAACATCAACAACGATTAAACCCTTGGAGGTATTGAAATTAACCTGAAACTTAGCAGGTGCTATTAATGCAGTTGGCGGTTTAGGTGCCGATAAGCAACCAGCTAACATTAACAGTGCTACAAAAGGTAGGATTAAGCGTTTCATGTATAGTATGAATTAAATTAAATCTGAATTCCCTCAAGTTGAAGAAGAAAACGCTTCGCTTTTTCTCCAAAAGCAAACCCTGTTAGTTCCCCGGAGGCACCGATAACACGGTGGCAGGGTATGATGATAGCAATAGGATTTCTTCCAATTGCTCCGCCCACAGGCCTGGGAGCTGATTTTACTTCGTTTGCTATTGATTTATACGTAGCAGTTTTACCGTAGTCTAATCGTGTTAAAGCTTTCCAAACTTGAGACTGAAATGAGGTACCAATGGGGCTTAGTTTTAGGGTAAACTTTTTGAGTTCTTTATTCAGATAAGCATCAACTTGGGTTTTAACGAAGCGAGTTTTTGCTGGATCTAATCTCGGTGATGAAACTTTACTGCGTTTAGTTAACAGTGTGTGGGTACTCAGTGATAAGCCAATAAGCTCATTTGATTCATTCACCTGAACCGATATTTCACCTAATACAGTCTTAAACGTAGAGTAAAATGTCGGTATATCATTTACCATAGCTGTAGTCAGAAAAAGAATAATAAAGCTTGTTCCCTTACATGCCTGGAAAACCAGGGAATCCGCCTTTACCTTTCATGGAATTAAGCTGACGCATCATCTTCATCGCTCCGCCACCTTTCATCATCTTCATCATCTTTTGCATCTGCTGGAATTGTTTGAGTAGTTGATTTACGTCTACAATTTTTGTTCCTGAGCCATTTGCTATACGTTGTCTGCGATTACCATTGATGACACTTGGGTTTCTTCTCTCCTGAATGGTCATTGATTTGATAATAGCCTCTGCACGTGCCATTTCTTTTTCAGGACCATCACCTAATTTGATACCACTCATTCCAGGCATCATTCCAATTAAGCTCTGCATGGATCCCAGTTTCTTCATTTGCTGCATCTGTGAGAGGAAGTCTTCGAGATTGAAGTCTGCCTTCTTGAGCTTTTCTGCCATTTTGGCAGCTTCTTTTTCATCGATAGTTTCCTGCGCTTTTTCAACTAAAGAAACTACGTCACCCATGCCTAAGATACGTGACGCGAGACGATCAGGATAGAAGATATCAAAATCTGTGGTCTTTTCACCGGTACCAACAAATTTAATTCCAACACCTGCAATTGATTTGATTGATAAAGCTGCACCTCCTCGTGCATCTCCATCTAATTTAGTTAGAATTAATCCTGTAAGTTGTAAGGAGTCGTTAAAAGCTTTAGCTACATTGACAGCTTCTTGACCTAAGGCTCCGTCTACTACGAGGAGGATTTCATCAGGCTTAATTTCTGAACGTAATTTTTTTACTTCTTCGATTAAATCCGTGTCGATTTGTAGTCTACCTGCCGTATCAAACAAGATTGCATCAGATCCTGTAGCGAGCGCATCACTTAGAGCTTTTTTACCAAGGCTAGGTACGTCTTTTGAGTTTCGATCTGCAAAAAAACCAAGCTCTTCTTGTTTAGCCAATATCTCTAATTGATCAATAGCAGCAGGACGATAAACGTCACAGGCAACAACACTGGGTTTATAACCACGTTTTTTAAGTAGTTTTCCTAGTTTAGCTGTAGAAGTCGTTTTACCTGATCCATGCAAACCAACCAGCATAATCTTAAGCGGACGATTACCGCTTAACTCCGTAGAGCCTTCTCCAAGAAGACGTACGAGTTCATCATTGATGATTTTAACAACTTGCTGACCTGGAGCTACGCCTTTTAAAACTTGTTGGCCTACGCATTGTGTTTGAACGCGTTCAATAAATTCACGTGCTACTTTAAAATGTACATCAGCACCGAGAAGTGCTGTACGTACTTCTTGGAGAGCCTCGGCCATATTTTCAGCCGTGAGCGTTCCAACACCTCTAAGATTACGTAATGCCAGACTTAGTTTATCTGTAAGCGATTCAAACATGGTTTGTTCTATTGGTATCGGTCTATAGCCGGGCGTCAACAACCGCTCGTCATAAGCTTGAAGTTATTCATAATACGCTAGTTAGTGCTATTTTATAGTCTGGTCAAAGAGCTATTTACACCTGATACTGTAAATTGGCTATGTTTGGCTAACCGTATTAGTTAGGTAAGTATAGCTATATCAATAACTCATAAACTAACGTTTCCATGAATCCTATACTCAAGCTCCTCATTGAAGGTGGTCAACTCTCCACAGCCCAAATGGCTGTTGTAGCAGGACTATCTGAAGCGGACGTGAATAAGCATTTGGAAGCACTTAAGAAAGATAAAATCTTCTTGGGATGGCGTCCTGTGCTCGATCTATCGCGTGAAGCGGTGGCGGGAAACGCGGTACGAGCTGTTATTGAAGTACGTATTACACCTGAGCGTGGTGGCGGTTTTAATCGTTTAGCTCAACGGCTAAGTCATTTCGATGAAGTTGAGTCCTGTTATCTCATGTCAGGATCTTACGACTTACTTATTTTCATTACAGGACCAAGCTTACAAAAAGTAGCAAGTTTTGTATCTGAAAAATTATCTACCTTGGAAGGTGTGTTATCTACAAGCACCCATTTCATGTTAAGATCATACAAAGAAGGAGGCTTCTTAATTGATGCTCCTGAACAGTCCTCAGGGAGACTTACTGTTGCACCGTGAAAAATAAATTAGCACGACACGTCGTTAATCTTCCTAAGTCTGGAATTCGTGATTTCTTCGAAATTGTTTCGAAGATGAAGGACGTTATTTCCTTAGGTATTGGTGAACCTGATTTTGATACACCTTGGCATATTCGTGAAGCCTCAATCTATGCATTAGAAAAAGGTAAAACGCATTATACATCTAATCTAGGTACGATCGAACTGAGACGAGAAATTTGTAAGTACGTTGAGAAAAACTACAACGTTAGTTACAAACCTGAAACCGAAGTCATCGTTACGGTAGGTGTTTCTGAAGCGATTGATTTAGCACTTCGTGCCCTCATTAATCCAGGGGAGGGTGTACTCTTTCATGAGCCTTGTTATGTCTCTTATTCTCCAAGTGTAGCTCTTGCTTTTGGTGAGGCTATTCCTGTGGAGACAACGGCGAAAGATGGATTTGCGCTCAATGTTGAAGACATTGCAAAAGCGTGGAAACCAAATTGCCGTGTGCTTATGATGAATATGCCGTGCAATCCAACAGGTGGCACGTGTGATGTTGAGCGTCTTAGAGCGATAGCTAAATTTGCTGTTGAAAAAGACCTCATCGTTTTAAGCGACGAAATTTATTCAGAACTTGTTTACGAAGGTACGCATACAAGCATTGCGAGTTTTCCAGGCATGAAGGAAAGAACCTTGTTTTTACACGGTTTTTCAAAGGCATTCGCTATGACTGGTTTTCGTATTGGATATGCCTGTGGTCACCCTGATCTCGTGGAGGCGATGATGAAAATTCATCAATACTCTATGTTATGTGCACCAATCCTTGCTCAGGAGGCAGCTCTTGAAGCGCTCATTCGTGGAGAAGATTCAATGAAATCTATGCGTGAACAATATCACCGTAGACGTGATCTCGTGGTAAGACGTTTTCGCGAAGCTGGTCTTTCCTGTCATTCACCTAAGGGTGCGTTCTATGCATTTCCAAATATTACCGTCACAGGTTTAAGTGAGAAGGATTTCTCCTTTGGCTTACTTGAAGCAGAAAAAGTGGCTGTAGTTCCAGGAACTGCTTTTGGTAAAAATGGAACGGGCTTTGTCCGTGCTAGTTTTGCAACAGGATATGAGCAACTCATAGAAGCTTGTGATCGTATCGAACGTTTTGTTCAGACAACTGCTTCTAAGAAGAAATAACATATATTCATGTCACGAACTGTAGCTATAGTCGGTCGTCCCAATGTAGGCAAAAGTCGCTTATTTAACCGACTCGCACGTAAAAAAATATCTATTGTTCATGACGAACCAGGTATCACCCGTGACGTTATCTCAGCCGAAATAGCTGATGGTAAATTCACACTGCTTGACACCGGTGGCTTAGGCTTAACCGGTGATGAAGGTACACTAGCAATGGCAGCTGCCTCAGAAGTGCAGGCAGGTTTTGCTATTGATGCAGCTGATATTATTTTATTTGTGATTGATGGTTTAACTGGCGTTATCCCACTGGATGAGCGCATTGCTATGCGTCTACGCAAAGCAAAGAAAAAGGTAATCTTAGTAGTTAACAAAGCAGACTTTAATGATGAAAAAGTAGATCTCGCTGCCGCATACCGTCTAGGATTTGGCGAGCCACTACGTATTTCTGCTGAGCATGGAAATGGTGAAAGTACACTACGTGAAGCAATCTTAGAAAAACTTGGCCCTGTTGAAGAAGATAATAAAACGAAGTCTGCAACAGATCCTATATGTTTTTGTTTTATCGGACGCCCTAACGTAGGAAAATCATCCTTAGCTAATCGTTTTCTAAAAAGTGATCGCTTAATAGTAAGTGATGTAGCGGGAACAACACGTGATGCAGTTGAATTACCGTTTGAATTTAAAGGTAGAAATGGAGAAATGTATCCATTCCGTCTTATTGATACTGCAGGTATCAAGGCAGCTGCAAAATTGGCATCACCTGTTGAATATTTTTCCCGTTTAAGATCACTCGATGCGATTCAAAAAGCAGATGTTGTATATCTAGTTCTTGATGCGCTTGATGGGGTTACCCTTCAAGATAAAGCAATTGCAGGAGAAGCATTAAAAGAGAGAAGACCTATTGTGATTGTTGTTAATAAATGGGACTTAGTTCGTAAAGCTTTTGAAAAGGGTACCGGTATTGGTAAGTATAAAACTGAACGTGAGTACCGGGAAGCGTATGAGAAAGCACTTTTCGATAGACTCTTTTTCACGCCAGGGGCGCCGGTTGTATTCGTATCAGCAGTCTCGGGTTATGAAGTAGACCGTATGCTTAACGCAGCGGTACAATTAAACCGTACGCTCGATAAGAAATTACAGACCTCTTTATTAAACGCTACACTAACACACTTAACTGAGAGGACTCCACCTCCTGCTATTGGTGCTAGAAGATTTAAAATTTACTACGCTACACATACGGGAAATCGTCCTTTTAGAATTAAACTATTCTGTAACCGAGAAGAGAAGCTATCTGAATCTTATCGCCGTTATCTTGAACGTGGTTTAGTTGAAGAGTTTGGTTTGAACGGTTGCCCAGTGTATTTTGATTTAATTGGAAAGCCGCGCGAAAGTAGAGCAGGTGTTGCATTCCCAAAAACACATGAAACTGACGAGGATTAAGTATAAATCGTACGACGCATTAAAACTTACCCATGGATCGTTAGAGCTCATGGTGACCACATCCTGTGGACCACGCGTTATCTCTTTGAAAAGTGCTCAGGCTGAGTCGGTAGGAAATTTATTTTATGAGTTTCCTGAACCTCAGAAAAGATATTTAGGGCAATATTTAAGAGGCGGTCATCGCTTATGGCACGCACCTGAAGATTTAGTTAAAACCTACTTGCCTGATGATGAAGCACTTCACGTTAAGCTTAGTGTAGATGGGGTATCGTTAACACAGCCAATTGAGAAAAAAACAGGCTTAGAGAAATCAATCCAAGTTAAGTTTGTTTCAAAAAACACGGTTAAAATATCCCATACGTTAAAAAACAAATCAAAGAAACCAATTACACGTGCTGCATGGGCTGTCACCATGCTACCACCTAAAGGGTATGGGTTTTTTACTCTGCCACCCAAGGGTGATCATGCTAAGGGAGATTTGTTACCTACTACTGTTTTAATTCCATGGACCTTTACTGATTTTTCATCACCTGTATGGGATTACCATCAATCCTTTATCGGGGTAAATGTAGCAAAAGCTAAGAATCCTCAAAAGTTGGGTATATATAATTATCCAGGTATCTCTGGTTATTGGAGAGAGGGGGTAGCGTTTATAAAATACGCTAAACCAAATTTAGGAAAACCTCATACCGATATGGGTTCTAGTTTTGAAACATTTACCAATGGTCAATTTTTTGAATTAGAGACGTTGAGTGATTTGAGAACGCTTAAAGCTGGTCAGAAAATAGTACATACTGAATATTGGACTGTGTTAGCTAATATACCTAAGCCATCGAGTGATCGTGTATATACTACGCACATTCAGGCACCCCTTAAAAAGTGGGTAGGTCATTTATTATGATTCTAGATTAAGCTTATTAGTATCTAAGAACCTTACTTTATTTGTGTTCATAGAATTGGTACTTATCTGAATTTAGTGAGCTTGCGAGAACTGAGCTACCTGCGTATAGTATGAATTATGAAAGTTGTCTTTATGGGCTCAGATGCGATAGCACTTCCGCTACTGGAAGCGCTTATCCGTGATTTTGCTCAGGAATGTCAATTTGTAGGTGTTTATACGCAGCCAGACAGACCAACAGGGAGGGGACAGAAGATTGAGCCAAACCAGATAAAAGGTTGGGCCTTAAGTCATGGAATTCCAGTTAATCAGCCTGAAAAATTTAATGAAGAGGCAAGACTTAGTTTAGCTCAGTTAAATCCAGATATGGTTTTAATTATGGCTTATGGTCACATCCTAAAAGATCCCGTAATTCAGACACCTAAGTTAGGGACATTTAATTTACATACATCGCTTTTACCAAAGTACCGTGGGGCATCACCGATACAAACTGCAGTAGCTGAGTCAGAGAAAGAGACGGGGGTTAGCTTGATGAAAATTGTACGTGAGTTAGATGCAGGACCAGTTGCTGATCAAGAAAGAGTAATGATCGATGTGCTCGATACAGCATTTGATGTAGAGTGTAAACTAGCACTAGCCTGTATACCGCTTGTTACACGCAACCTTTCAAAAATTGCCCGTAAGGAAATTGAATTTAAGGAACAGGATAAAAGTAAAATTAGTTTTTGTAGGCGATTAACAAAAGAGGATCAAAATATTGATTTCAACTTTTCAGCCTCTGTACTTGCTTCTCGAATCAATGGATTAAATCCATGGCCTAGCGCTAACTTTATCCTCAACGCGCAAGTGATTAAAATTGGCCAAGCAGACTCTTTAAATTCTCCGATTCATACCGATAAACTTCCAGGTACCGTTCTGGGATCAGACGACTTTGGATTACTTATTCAGTGTAAAGAGGGAATCTTAAGGCTTCGTAAATTACAGCGCCCTGGTGGACGCATGCTTAGTGCTACAGAGTTTTTACGAGGATATCCTGTTGAAACTGGTGTAGTCCTTGAGTCTAAGAGCATGCGTGCCTTGGTTTCGGATTCCTTTTTTACTTAATTTCAAAGTCTTGTTATCTAGCCGTCCTTTTATCAGACTCTTAGTTATGTTTTATAGTCGGTTCATTGTCGTATTTCTCTGCCTAGCTATTGCTGCTAAAGCACAGCAAGCTGCCTCTTCCTTAGACGTAGCCAATCTTCGTGAAGATATGCATGGCTTATCCGATAAAATAAACGATTTAACACTCAAAGTTGAACAGCTTGAGTCTGAGAATGCTCAACTTAAGAAGTCACTGTCGGGAACTAGCCAAAACTACGTTACCCAGAATCAGCTAAGTGATGTTATCGCTGAATTAAAATTAGCAATCCAAGCGAGTTCTCAATCAACCAAAGACGATATTATTAACAAAGCTACGGCTCAGCTTGAAACGGCAGCGATAAAAAAAGTCGTTATTTCACCCGATTCTACCGGTACGCAATCAAGTAAATCTAGCTCTGGTGGTTCATTTAGTACCGACTTCCCTAAAGAGGGTGTTACCTATGTCGTCCAAAAGGGTGACACATTAGCTTTGATCGCTAAGAAAACCTCTGCTAAGGCTAGAGATATTATTAACGCGAATAAAATCAGTGATCCGTCTCGCATTTACGTGGGACAAACGCTTTTCATCCCGGGAGCTAAATAAACTATGTCAACGCCAGCAAAGTCTCGTTTAGGTAGAGGTCTAGGAGGTTTAATTGCAGCTGCAAAACCAGCTCAAACCATGGTAGTGCCTACACCCGAAAAAACAGCTCCTGTTGCTGCTACAAGTCAGCCATCTGCTTTGGGATTTCAGGAAATTTTAATCACTCAAATTGAACCAAGTCCTTACCAAGCGCGTAAGGAGATTTCTGATGAGCAACTCAGAGAGCTTTCTGAGAGTATTAGAAACGAAGGTCTACTTCAGCCGATCGTTGTGCGTAAAGTGGGTGATAAGTTTCAACTTATCGCGGGTGAAAGACGTTGGAGAGCTTTCCAACTACTTAAACTTAAAGTGATTCCAGCCCGTATTGCAGAGGCAAATAATGCATCTGCTGCGACACTAGGTCTAATTGAGAATTTACAGCGTGAGGGATTGAATCCAATGGAAGAAGCACTTGGCTTTGCTAGCTTAGTGCGTGATTTTGATTTAACCCAAGAGGTAGCTGCAACTCGGGTAGGTAAAAGTAGGGCAGCTGTTGCTAATGCGCTTAGACTCTTATCCTTAGACGGTGAAATTCAGGGTTACCTCAGTAAGGGCTTACTTTCGCCAGGACATGCTAAAGTTATCCTCGGAGTTGAAGATCCGGGCCATAGACTTATTTTGGCACGCCGGGTTATAGCTGAAGGCTTAAGTGTGAGAGCGACTGAAAAACTAGCCTCTACAGCCAAAACAACCCCGTCTAAAGGCACTCCATCCAAGAAAAAGGGGGTATCAGCCGCCGATGCTGCTGCTGTGGACGGAATTCAACGCCGTTTGACGTCCCATTTAGGTGCTCGGGTAGCCCTATTACATACCCCAAAAAAGGGTCGTATAGTTATCGAATATCGTGGAAATCAAGACCTTCAGAGAATTTTAGAGAAATTAGGGGTAGAGGCTTAATTTACCCCTAACTGTGCTAATCGCATTGACAGTAACGGTTAGTGTGATGCGATAGACCCTTTATATCATGAGCATCCTACTTGGAATCCTCACTTTCGCACTCGTTGTCGTATCCTTATTCCTCGTCTTAGTCGTCCTTATGCAAAAGGCGAAATCTGACGGTGGTGTTGGCGCAGCTATGGGTGGCGGTATGGCAGAGGCTACGTTTGGTGCTGAAACAGGTAATGTTTTAAGTACAGCGACTATTCGTGCTGCTATTCTTTTCTTTATTTTAAGTATCGCGCTGTATCTTGGCCGCCTTTACCAGCACAAGCATGCTACCGTTACAACAGGTGGACTTCCAACAATTGAAGCTCCAGCAGCACCTGCTAAGCCAGCAGCTCAGGCTCCAGCAGCACCAGCTGCTCCTAAAAAGACTCCTTAATTTAAATGCAGGGGCGCCAATTTATGTTGTTAAACATAATATGGCATCGTCTTTTAGTTGTAAGTTGTGTGCTTTGTTTAATCAGTGCGCATCAGCTGTTTTCTCAGGACTATAGCAGTTCCGTTAAGCTAACAGAGCCTGAAGCGAGAGAAATTATATCAAAATTTAGGGAAGCTAGGCCTGCAGCAGCTTACTATTTTGAATTTTCACTTAATCAAATACCTAGAAAAGGGGACACAGTACGCATCCCAGGTAGATTATGGGCATGGCATAATGAGCGTGGTAGTATTTGGCGCCTTGAAATCAATCCCGGTAGACCCAATGAATGCCATTACTTGATTCAAAATGGTCAAAACCCAGCACTTTGGAGTTACAGTCTGATAAATAAGGCTGAATTGCCACATCCTGAGCTAATAACGAAACCTTTTATTCCTGATTCAGAGGTGAGTGCCTTTGACCTACAAATGCCTTATTTGTATTGGCAAGATATTCAAGTTCTAGGGCTATCAAGGATGCGGGGTAGACCTGCCTACCAATTTCTCTTTAAAGCCCCTGATGGATTTAATTCAGGCGATACCTCAATAGCTGCAGTAAGAGCGTATCTGGATACGCAGTACAACGCACCGGTACAAACAGAAGTAATCAATAATACTGGTAAAATCCTTAAAACATTGATTCTAGGTGACTTAAAAAAAGTACAAGGGCAGTGGATACCACGTAGTATCGATATGCGTAATGAAGTTACTAGAAATAAGACCCAATTTGAGGTTACAGCGGCAGTTCTTGGTATAGAGATTAGCCCGGCTATTTTTGACCCGGCAAACTTAGCTTCTTCAGTCCGTGTTCCAGCTGAAAGTGAATTAACACGGTTTTAGTAAAAATAATTTTATTTTTTTAATTGGACAGGTCTGTATTCAAGAACATACAACAGACCCTTACTTAACTCATTTCTATCATGGCTAAAAACAAATCAAGTTCCACAGCTCCTGTAACATTTGATCTTCCAGAAGATCTTCTTTCAAAAATCGAATCAGTGATGAAGAAAAAAGGCTTCAACTCTATCAGTGAAGTCATTCGCGCTGCTCTCGATGTGTGCGATTTTAACAGTTATAAGAAAGACGAAAAGGACCATAAGCAAATCTCCGTACGTCTTTCCGACAAACAGCGCTCAACCTTAAAGCGCTATTCCAAGAGCAAAGGTGCTAGCGTAGGAGAGCTCTTACGTGTTGCTATCGATGAAATGTCCTTAAAAGGACCTTCCCGTAGCTAAAGTTAGCTTATCTTAAGCAATTTTTAGCTCCTAGAGGCTTGCGTTTAGAGCCCGAGGATTCTTGTCTGGAAGACCTACATTTTATGGCTTCTCCAGCACCTCTCTCATCCTGGGCTTTAAACATATCGCCTTCTCCAACGCTTGCTATTGATGGCAAAGCGAAGGCATTACAGGCCGCAGGCGAAGACGTCTGCGGCTTTGCTGCAGGTGAACCCGATTTTGATACACCGGAGCATATTAAGAATGCCGCTATTGAGGCACTTAAAACGGGTAAAACAAAATACGCTGCAAACCCAGGTATTGAACCCCTACGCCAAGCTTTAGCTGCAAAATATTTAGCAGACTATGGTCTTAAAGTAGCTCCTTCGCAGATTGTTGTAAGTCCAGGTGGCAAGTTCTCCTGTTACTTAGCTATTTTAGCCGTTTGCTCTCCAGGAGATGAAGTGATCATACCTGCACCTTATTGGGTCAGTTATCCTGAGATGGTTAAATTAGCAGGAGCAGTACCTAAGTTTGTTCTCGCTACAGATAAAACAGGATTTCGAATCACAGCTGCACAATTAGAAGCAGCAATTACTCCAAAAACAAAACTCCTTGTTTTAAATTCTCCTTCAAATCCAACAGGTGCAGTTTATTCCCGTAAGGAGATTGAGGACATTGTAGCAGTCGCATTAAAGCATAATTTATACATTCTCTCGGATGAGATTTATGAACATCTCGTATACGATTCAGAGAAGATGGTATCACCTGCAAGCCTAAGCCCAGAGGCAGAAGCTCACACTATTATTGTTTCAGGTTTTTCTAAAACATATGCGATGACAGGGTGGCGTTTAGGTACGCTCGTTGCCTCAGCACCTATCGCAAAAGCAGTTGCTGAGTTGCAAAGTCAAATGACATCAAATGCGACCACTTTTGGTCAATATGGCGCTCTCGCTGCATTAGTTGAAAAAGAGAAGACCCAGGCCTCGCTAAAAGTTATGTTAGAGGCGTTTGATCGTCGTCGTAAATCCCTACACGCTGAACTCAATAAAATACCAGGTGTATCCTGTGTATTAGCTAAAGGTGCCTTTTATCTATTCCCTAATATTTCAAGTTTCGGACTCAGCTCTGCAGAATTCTGTTCGAAGCTATTAGAAGCTGAAAAAGTAGCTGCCGTCCCAGGTAGTGCTTTTGGTGCTGAAGGGTATCTACGCTTAAGCTATGCAACGAGTGATGCAATTATAGCAAAAGGCGTGGAGCGCTTAGCTCGTTTCTGTCGTACACTTAAAGCTTAATATTTAATTACTCCTACAATTATGGCATACAAAGACGTAACTCCTCCTGCTGGTGGCAAAATAACGATTAACAAGGGAAAGCTTAGCGTTCCTGATCAACCAATCGTTCCATTTATCCGTGGTGACGGTACCGGTGCAGACATCTGGGCCGCATCCGTACGTGTTTTCGATGCAGCAGTAGCTAAAGCCTACGGTGGTAAGAAAAAAGTTTCATGGTTCGAAGTTTATGCAGGTGAAGAATCATTTAAGAAGTTTAACAACTGGCTACCAGATGATACGGTAGAAGCTTTCCGTGAATACCTCGTTGGTATCAAAGGACCTCTTACAACTCCAGTTGGTGGTGGTATTACATCACTCAATGTTGCTCTTCGCCAACTACTTGATCTTTACGTCTGCTTACGTCCTGTACAGTGGTTTACAGGTGTTCCAAGCCCAGTAAAGCACCCTGAAAAAGTAGACATGGTAATTTTCCGTGAAAACACGGAAGATATTTATGCAGGTATTGAATTTACAGCAGGTACACCTGAAGCAGCTAAGGTGTTGGATTTCTTAGCTAAAGAATTTCCAAAACGCTTTGAAAAAATTCGTTTCGGTACAGAAGCGAAAGCTGCTTCATTCTGGCAAGCTGTAGGATCACAAGATGTTTCCAACGAAGTTAAAGTAGGCGTTGGTATCAAGCCAGTCAGTGAATCTGGTAGTGTACGTTTAATTCATAGCGCTATTGCTTATGCAATTAAGCACAAGCGTAAGAGTGTTACTCTTGTCCATAAGGGTAATATCATGAAATACACTGAAGGTGCTTTCCGTGATTGGGGCTACAATGTAGCTAAGAAGTTCTTCGGTGCTGTTGAAATTGATGGCGGTCCTTGGTGCAAAATTCCTGAAGGAAAACCAGGTGCTGGCTTAATCATCAAAGACAGTATTGCTGATATCGCATTACAACAGGTTCTCACACGTCCAACTGACTTTGACGTAATTGCTACCTTAAACCTTAACGGTGATTACCTATCAGACGCACTTGCTGCTCAAGTAGGTGGTATCGGTATCGCACCTGGTGGTAACATCAATTACATTTCAGGTCACGCAATCTTTGAAGCTACTCACGGTACTGCACCAAAGTATGCTAATAAAGACGTCGTAAACCCTGGATCTGTTGTTTTATCCGGTGAAATGATGTTCCGTTATATGGGATGGGACGAAGCTGCTGATTTAATCGTTAAAGGATTAAACGGCGCTATCGGTTCAAAACGTGTAACGTATGACTTTGCTCGCTTGATGGATAATGCTACTGAAATCAAATGCTCTGCATTTGGTGACAATATCATTAGCCACATGTAAGGCATTTAGGTTTTAAAAATAATCCCGCTAATGATGGCACCCACGAAGTATTTCGCGTGCGTTATCCTAGCGGGATTTTTTTATGCCCAGTCATTTTCTTCAAAAGTTTTGGCGACAGAAGAATATCCTTATGCAGTAAGCTTAAAGGACATACAGGCAAGGGTAGAGGCCTATAAAAATAAGATCGGTGATAAAGCAGGTGTTCCGGATACAGAGGATACTTACATAAAAGTTCCTGCTAAAGCTCAGTTAATTAAAGTAAGCGCATTGGATTCAGCCTTTAAAATCATACCTGCTCTCATAAAACATGAGGAAAAGAATTGGCAGCCAGGTGTTAAACCAACGAACTTTAAATACCCACTGCGATTACCAGCATCAGCATTGGACGCAGTAGTGTATGCGCTAAAATACAATTTTGGTGATAGATCCCTAAATCAAATATCAGCCAATCACATTGCTAACTTTTTTATATGGACGCAAAAGGAAGCAGGAACAGGCGTTTATCCTTTTCCTCTTTCAGAATCAGGTAGTGGAGCTGCTTTTAGCGCTGTTACACATTTTATTTCTGAAGCAAAAAAACAAAATAAACTTTCTGAAGTTATTCATAATGGATGGTTATGTAATGATTTAACAGATGGTGGACTGCAGTTTGATAATGCAGAAGTCGGTAAAGCGATGTTTGATCTTTATGAAGTTACACATGACGCAGAAATTCTTGCTTCTGCTGTCAAAGCAAGTGACTGGGCGTTAACGCATGCCATTGTAACTAATTGGAATTATAATGCCTTCAGTGTTGGTTTATTAGCTAAGGCATATGCAATCACAGGTAATCCCGCGTATTTAAATGAAGCAAAGCGTAAAGCAATATTAGGTGTTATTCCAGGACAGCTAAAACAAGGTACTAATACAGGGCGCTGGGTAGATCAGCATAATGCTAAACCAGCATATCATTACATCATGATCCAGGCTTTGACCGAATTAGTTGAAGTTATGCCTAAAGAGGATCCCTCTAGAGCGCAAATTATTGAGTGCATTCGGTTAGGATTGATTAATCGAAACCATGACTTCGTAACACGTGGAGCACCTACAAAAGAAAAAGCTCTAACAGCACTTTTATCAGTCAAGCGAGTATTTGCACATGATCCACAATTTCTAAAAGAAACAGAAACTCCTGAGGCATTAGACAAATTAGAATTAATTATTTCATCCCAGTATAGCTGGAGAAATCTACCTGTATCTCTACGTGAATGGGTGCTTTTCTTAGGCGATATCAAAGATAAGAACTGATCTAATTTTTTTTAGCGTTATATCTATCACTTACTATGTGATAAACTACAGCAACAATACCGGTAAATGCTGCTGGCAGATATAAGGTATTGTAACTATATTTATCATACAGAAGGGTTCCCGTGATACCTCCTGAAATAAAGCCAGTAATAACGACTAAACTAAGCCTAACGCGTCTTGTGTTAAATTGTTTACCACGCAGTAAATGACCTAACGCTATTCCAAGATCAGTGAACATACCTGACAAGTGTGTTGTTCGTACAACAGAGCCACTGTAGGTTGTCGCCATCGCATTCTGTAGTCCACAGGCACAACTGGCTAAATAATAACCATACATATTTGTCTGTTTCATGAGTGGAACAGCGGCGATAAGCAGTGATGATTCGATGAGTAAAGCGAAGCTGTAGCGACTCCCTAATTTTAAAACTGAATCCTCAATGATGAAACCACTGATCGTAGTTCCTAAGATAAATGCAAACAATCCGGCACCAACTCTAAGAATTAATACACGATCAAAATGACCTAAGGCTGCACTTAATAAAGAGGCAGTGCCTGTGAGGTGCGTAATAGCTTGATGTTCAAAACCTAAAAATCCGACTACATTTACAATACCAGCGATAAAAGCCAGCGCCCAGGCGCCCGTCCACACCCATCGTGGAAGTAAATGTATCATCTATTCAGCTTATGCCATAAATGATAGCTAGCAATACTGAGCTTAGTCACCAAGGCATGTACCAACACGTCGAGCTGCTTCAACCCATTGGTGATCGGGCGGTACTGTTTTCAGGTTACCAGCGACCTTCTTAATTGGTACTGCTTTAACATTAGTGCCATCTGCAGCAACCATTACCCCAAACTTTCCTTGATGGATTAGCTCTACACACTCAGTACCTAGACGGGTAGCAAGAAGACGATCCTTTACTGAAGGCGTCCCACCACGCTGTACATAACCTAAAATCGATACACGTGCTTCTAAACCTGTTTTATCCTCAAGTTGGGCAGCTAAGCGCCATGTATTACCTATGTGCTGTTTATCTAATTGTTTTAATTCCTGTTTAGCGTTTTCTAGCTGCTTTTCAGTTTTCGCTTTAAGCTTACGTCTGGTAGCTTCTGCGAACGCTCTCGCATATTGTTTTGAAAGTGCACCTTCAGCTACAGCTACGATACTAAAATTTGCATGTTTTTGGTCACGACGTTTAATTGCAGCTACGATTTTATCAATATCGTAGGGAATTTCTGGAATTAGGACAACATCTGCACCACCACCAATCCCTGCACCAAGTGTTAACCAACCAGCGCGGTGACCCATAATTTCTGCTACAATAATACGGTGGTGACTGTGTGCTGTACTATGTAGGCGGTCCAACGCCTCAGCAGCAATACCAAGTGCTGTATCAAAACCAATTGTAGCATCAGTTAGCGCTACATCATTATCAATCGTTTTGGGTAATGTTATAATGTTTAAACCTGCATTAACTAAACGAAGTGCGTTTTTATGTGTACCGCCACCACCAATACAAACAAGTGCTTTTAGTTTTAACTTTTTATAGTTGGAGACAATTTTAGCAGTCATATCTTTAACCTCACCATCAATTTTCATCTTGTGAGGCTTCTCACGACTCGTTCCTAAAATTGTTCCACCAACCGTTAGAATACCTGCCAAAGTAGCTTTATTTAATTGAACGTAATTATTTTGCGCGAGTCCGAGAAATCCATCCTTAAACCCTAGGACATCATAGCCGTACTTGCCAATCGCAGCTTTACCAACAGCGCGTATTGCAGCATTTAAGCCGGGACTATCTCCACCAGCTGTAAGAATACCTATACGAGGCGCGGACTTACTTTTCATAGTAAATATCCAACGCTTATAATTTTAAACGTCCATGATTTTAAATCAATTTAGCTCTAAACGTAACAAATCCGTAACGAATTTAAGGCTGGGGTAGTATATTTTGTGTATATAACCAGTCTCTACATCTATCTGTCCACGTTCCATGAGGATTTTTACTAGGACGAACGCCAAATCCATGCACGCCTAACGTATAAAGATGAAGTTCTGTAGGAACACCTAACCGTTTAAGCGCTACATATGGAGCTATACAATTTTCAGAATCAACTCGGTCAGTTTCACAATCTACTAAAAACATCTGGGGTGTTTGTTTAGTGAAGTGAATATCCGAGGTAAGTTCATGCGTTTTTGTATCAATTAATCCACCGGGATAGACAACAATAGCAAAGTCGGGACGTGAGCTTACGGTGTCTTTTGAATCGATAGCGGGATAGGTAGAATTCATGAAGTTCACAGATGCCATAACACTTAAATGAGCACCTGCGGAAAAACCCATAATTCCAATTTTAGTAGTATCTAAGTGTTTATCTTGTGCTGAACTGCGTATTATACGAATAGCACGCTGTGCATCCTGAAGAGCCGGTAAATGACGTGGTAAGCCATCTCTTGCAGGTACACGGTATTTAAGGACATAAGCAGTTATACCTAATGAATTAAGCCATAAAGCCGCTTCTTCGCCTTCTTTAACCATTTCCAATTCACGGTATCCACCGCCAGGGCAGACGATTACTGATACACCATTAGGCTTAGCTGGCTTAAATTCAGTTAACGTGGCCCGAGTTACATTAAATGACTGCTTTGGTAATACAGATGGTGCTGTATTAGGGACATCTTTTTCAGGACCTATTGATTTGATCTCACCGGGGACAGCTCCAGGCCAGATTTCAATACTTGTCCCATAGCTATTAATTAAAACAAAGAGATAACTGATACCAACTAACAGGCCTTTGATTTGTTTCATAAGAGTAGTAAGACGAATTAACCCTAAATAGGTAATAAACAGTATAATTTACACACTTTACAACAGGTTTCCCCAGTGAAAATGTGAATTTAACATAATATCTATTGTGCGATAATAGGTTATATACGTAGGCATTAATAAAACATCAATTTAACATGCATGATATCCATTCCTGCTGAATCTATAATATTTTGAAGATTCTCCAAAATAGCTAACTTCCAATGACTCTAAACCAGATACAAAGCACACAAACTAGAAGTATCTGGATAAACTTTCACGAAAAATTTCCTAATTCAATATCACGCATTTTTTTTATTTCTTCATACGTAAAAAACTTATCCTTCCAAGTAGCCTTCAGTTGTGCAGCAAAATCTATTACAACTGGTTTTTTTACCGATTTCACTGCTGGAACAATATGGGCAAAACTTTTGCCACGTTTGGTAATCTCTATAGATTCGCCGTTTTCTAACCATGCAGATAAGCGACGAAAGTTATTTCTTAAATCCGCTACTGTAGCACGTCTAGTAATCATGATGCATAGACTATCAAAAGTGAAATATAGTCAACTTGGTATCTTTTCGTGCAAGTTAGGTATTCTTTAAAGATGAAAACCTAATTTATTTTAGAAAGTTTGATATATGCCCTCTTAATTAAAAAGAGAGCATATTGTCTTATGTAAGATTATATTGAAAACTATCTTACATGAATGAAACCTTAAATCCTATAATTAGCCGTTTAGCGTATAACCAGCTCGATATTGACGACTTAAATATTGGTTAGCGTCAGCATCGTTAGTTACAACACCTTTAGAGCCATCATATTCAATTTTCTTACCTGCACGGTATGCAACTAATCCTAGAAGCATTTGTTCAATCATGGTTCCTGAGTAATCAAAATCACAGGATGTTTTCTTGAGACTCTTACATGCATTAAACCATTCTTCTTGGAAGCCACCAACAGTTGGCAATAACTCATCTTTAGCTGGTGATTTATAGTAAGTCATATCAGCACCATCACCAACTGGTATAATCATACGGGATGTAAAGTTAGCTACGATAAAACCTTTGCTACCTTTAAACATGGCACCGTGATCAATCTTGTTTAAGTCTAACCATGATACCGGTGATTTTGGCATTGCACCACCTTGGTACCAGCTAATCTTGATCGGTCCACGCCAGTCGTTTGCAGGATTTTCAAAATGCGATTCCATGGTTACTGGACTTACATCTTTGTTAAATGCTTCACCTGAAGCCTCTGCCGTTGTTGCGTACTGGGCATCAACAACATTCCAGAGTAAATCCATAGTATGACTGCCCATATCACCAATTTGACCGTTACCAAAATCCCAGAACATATTCCATTCTAAGCAATTGGCGCCAGGGCCACCTTTGAAATAGCCTGGATTATATGGATGATATGGCGCTGGTCCGAGCCATAAGTCGTAATGAAGATTTGATGGTGGATTACCAGCGGACGGATAATAGCCAGGTCTACGAATTTGTCTATTACCCCAAGCATATGCAGCTGATAATTCTCCTATTGCATTTCCACGAACTAATTCTCTTAAACGATTAAAATTCTGAAATGCATGTCGTTGCATGCCTACTTGCGTAGCTAATTTATTTTTCTTCGATAAATAATTAGCGCGTACTATGCGGGCTTCTTCAATTGTGTTTGCTAATGGTTTCTCGCAGTATACGTGCAGTCCACGGTTGAGTGCCCAATTAGATATAAAGGCATGATGATGATCAGCGGTACAAATAATGACACCATCTAGTCCAAGCTTTTGGTGGTCATCTAGCAGCTTACGCCAATCAATATACTTAGCTGCTTTAGGAAATTGCTTAGCACCAAATGCCAGATGGTCATCATTGATATCACATAGCGCTACTACATTCTGGCTCTTGAGTGCACTAAAATGAGCTTCTCCACGACCCCAAGTACCAATTAGGGCTAAATTGAGTTTATTACTTGGAGCATCAGCGCCAAATAACTTGGTATTAGTAAAGAGTAATGGACCTGCAGCAGCCATAGCTGCGGATTGGATGAATTTACGACGATTCATGGGGTTTTGATTATGGGGTTATGCTAAGAAGACGTTAAACTGGGTAAAGGTGTTACATACTAGCTGTGAAATATATAGCAGCAGAAAGTGTAAACAAACTGATGATATTACTTAGCAGCAAACTGGCGCCAGCTACCTCGGATCTGATGTCGTTTGCTAGTCCAAATAATATACCGAAAAATCCACATGGTACTGCACCTATAAGTATCGCAGCACGAGCTGAAGGGCCTGTTAAACCAAGTGCTAAAACAAACGCTAGTGCTATAAAAGGTTGAATAAAGTTTTTAAGAATAACACTACTAATAACTGGTGCACTAAAATGAATTTTCTGTGATGATATGACTAAGCCAGTTAAAAATAAAGCGACACCAGGCGTTGCTTTACCAATCAGTTCTGCAGAATTAAGCATAACATCTGGTATGTGCCATCCAAGAAATGCCACGAGTATTCCTAAAAACGGACCAATTACAATCGGCCGCTCAATGAGGTGAATTAACAAATCTTTAATTTGTTTATCTACAGGTAATCCTTGGGTGCTTGCCTTCGTATAAGCTAGTATAAGAAGTGTTATCGGTGATAAAAATACCGCTCCAACACAAATCGATATAGCAACATCAACCAAACTCCCCTGCCCTAAAACGCTAATAAAAAGTGGCAATGCAATTGCTGTTATATTTGGTAAACCTATGGTGAGTGCTTGAACTGAATTTTCACCAAGTGATGTGTTAAAGAATCGTTTTTGAATTATAAAATTAAGTGCGTACGTAGTCCACATAGTAAGTACGAGCACTATAACAAAGTGATATTCGCTTAGAAGTTTAGCACGAGGTGTAAGTGCCGTTGCTTTGAATAGCGCAATAGGTAGCGCAAAGTTCATGACAAATAAGTTCAAACTTCTTACTTGTAGATTATCAATAATTTTACGTTTACCAGCTATAAAACCTAAAATTAAAACAACAAAAACAGGAGTTAGCGTACTTGCTATTACAGTCAACATTTCGTGTTTAAAATAACGTAGGGTTAAGAATTAAATCATGCTAAAGGGGTATGCATGACTTATATAGATTGTGTAAATCAAATGACTTACGTCCATTGAATTTTAATAAAATCTACGCCTAGAGCTTGTAGGATTAAGTAATTTCTCCATAAGTATTCATATGAGCCCCTCATCTGTTAGACAAACTTGGGTTAATTATTTACTTCGAGTCGTAAGAAAACCAATTGAAGCCCAAGCAACAGGTAAACTTCGTGCAACTATGCCTATTGAGTCAAAGGCATCTCGTGAAAATCGTTTTCAAGTAACACATTTAGAAGCAGTTGGTAGAGCCTTAACGGGTTTGTCACCTTGGCTTGAACTCAAACACGTTCCAGAGTCAGAAAAAAACGATCAACAAGCCATGCGTACTTTAGCCTTACAAGCGCTTCGCAATGCGGTTGATCCTACGAGTCCTGATTGTCTTAATTTTTCGCACGGTCAGCAACCACTCGTCGACGCCGCTTTTTTAGCGCAAGCACTTATTCGTGCACCTAAATCACTTTGGTATTCACTCGATAAAGTTACACAAGATCGACTCATCGATGCCTTACGCTCATCACATGTAATCACGCCTGGTTACAACAACTGGCTTCTATTTTCAGCAACAGTTGAAATAGCACTTCTTAAGTTTACAGGCCAAGCCGATATGCAGCGTATCGATTATGCCGTTAGATCATTAGAGTCATGGTATAAAGGAGATAGTATTTATGGTGATGGTCCAGAATTTCACTGGGATTACTATAATAGTTACGTAATACAACCTATGCTTCTGGATGTATTAGAAGCAGCAGAATCACGTAATAAGGCATGGCGAGACATGCTCCCCAATGTCCGCACACGCGCCGTTCGATACGCTGCCATTTTAGAAAAATTAGTTTCTCCCGATGGAAGTTTTCCGGCTGTGGGTCGCTCACTCGCCTACCGTTGTGGCGCTATGCACCATTTAGCAAACATGGCGTTAAGACATGAGTTACCTGGATCGGTACAACCTGCACAAGCAAGGTGTGCACTCACAAAAGTCATTGAGCGAACCTTAGGAGCCAGAGGTACCTTCAATGATGATGGCTGGCTGCAAGTTGGCTTATGTGGTCATCAACCTGCTATTGGTGAAGAATATATATCTACCGGTAGCCTTTATCTCTGCTCAACGGCTTTCCTTCCCTTAGGTCTTCCAAGCGATGATCCCTTCTGGTCACAAGACGCAGTCTTAACAACCAGTGAAAAAGCTTGGAGTGGTATTAATGTTACCAATGACCATGCACTAGCATCAGAAAAAGCGTAAGCTTAATTGGATGCTACACGCTGTGCTACACCTACATGCGTCGCTAAAAATTCTAGTAAGATAGGACGTAAATCGTAAGGAAGCGGCTTTTTGTTCCAGGAAGTTAAATCAAAGGTGTGTCCAATGCCTGGGATTAGGACAAGTTTATGTGGTACATTATTTTTTGTAAGTACGGCATCTAACTCTTCGGACTGACCATGATTAACGGTAGCATCAGCTAAACCCTGAAAAATAATAACAGGTGGCGAATTTTTAGTCACATGAAACACAGGAGAGACTTCACGCCAAAGTGCATCATTCTCATTTCTTCCAGCGCCAAATACCTTTTTGTATTCTTTGTCATCTGTTAAAACGCCGGTTACCTCGCCTGCTGGTCCTGGCTTCTGACGAGTAAATATATTCGAAATACCATAGAAATCTCCTATCGCTAATACGCTGTCGGAAACTCCTGGATAAGGGCTTTGTGGTTCTAGATGCGCTATCCCTGAAGTGAGACCAACCATTAAGGCTAAATGTCCGCCAGCTGATCCACCCATGACTGCTATACGAGATGAATCAATATGGTATTTTTCACTATTCACACGTAAAAACCTAACTGCATTTTTACAGTCAAATAAATTTGTAGGCCATGAATTAGCTCCAAGTTTATATTCTACACTAATAGCAACATAGCCTGCGTTTGCCAAAGTAGTACATACATTCGTAGCACGTGCTTCATTCTTTGTTCCAGTTTGCCATCCGCCTCCGTGAATCCAAACAACGGCTGGTAGCTTACCTGTGTATTTAGCTGGATCGGGTAAATAAAGGTTTAATTTCTCAGCACGTGTAGACTCTAAATATGGCTCATCATTTTGAATCGTAATGTCTCCAAATGTTTTTAATGAGCTTAGACAAATGACAAATGCTATAAAAGATAAACGGTACATGGTTTTGAATAAATTAATTTTGAGGTAAAAGTGCTCCAATAAACCAATCATTAGATTTATTTGGCACTACTTGCGAGAGGTAATCTTTCCTTGGGTCATTTTTTAACGGTGCCATGCCGCCTGAAGCTATTCCCGAATTTGACTTTAGGATGAAGAGTTTCGTTGGTGAAGACCATCCTGCCTTCGCGAGGTGTACACTATCATCGATGAGAAGTGCTCCCGTGTGTTTAGCGTCATCATTAGGTTCTGACTGTGGATGAAAACCACTATAGAAATTGTGAGAAAAATGAGTACCTGTACTACCTCCATTATCGTAGATAGTATCCTTTGATTGATTAATAATTAAATTATTAAAAATAAACGTGTTCTTTGCCCAACCAGACCATGACTTAAAGTAGAAAATCTTAGGCATATCACCCTGAGTTCTAGGATTTGTCATATCCGACTTAGCAAAGAGTGTATTATTATAAACGTAGGTATTAGTTACTGTACCTGAGAATCGTACTAGAACTCCATTGTCATTTTGACTGATATTATAACGAACAATCGTTCCATCATTAAATGCTTTTCCGTTACAGCATATTAAAATGAAGCCGTAATCATTATCATGGCTATAGTTGTACTGAAATACACTTCGTCTGCAGTTGTAGTCACTATCATAGCCTGCAGCGTCAACATCTCCTGGATTAAATTTAGTAAAACAGGATTCATTATATTGAAATAATGCATCGTCGCAGTCGAAACTAAAACATGCGTTACCACTACCCTGCACAGCGCATTCTTTAAATAAGTTATGCTCAATCAGTGGACTTACACAGGCTCTGATGATGAGACCATTGCGAGCAGATCTTCTTATTTCATTTCCTCTAATAACGACATTAGTACTCGGTGCCCAAGCACTTTCATCATAGGTTCTATGACCCTTAGCCCATGAAGTAACAAAGGTGATACCAATAGCGCTTGTATCTACCACCTTACATCCCTCAACTAGTAATGTATCCCAAGCTGTTCGAACCGTTTTGCCTTCTATTAAAAAAACGATACCGCCGTATGACTTACGTGTTACATCTTCGTCATGATAGCTTTCAGTTAGCCCAGTTACATCATGCACATAAAGATTCTTAAGGGTAATATGTGTTAAAATTCCAGCGTCTATGCCACTTAAAGTAATTCCACGAAGTAATTTTTTATGTGCAGCATCTTCATTTGAAATATCAAGATCTGAAATTTCAACATACTTTGGGTTTTTGATAACGACAGTTGAGAGCATTGAGCCTTTGCCTTCGAACTTGGGTAAATCCCCAATGCCGTATGAACTAATGCGTATAGGATTATCTTTTGTCCCTGCAGGGGAAATACTGAGGGAATCGGCTGACCACTTTGAACCTTTCTTGAATAGAACTTTATCTCCCGGACTAAGTACTAGGTGATTCACCGCTTCACAGCTTTTTAACGGATGATCTATATCCGTACCATTATTGGTATCCACGCCTGAACTGCTATCTACGTAATAGGTGTTCGCACGACTGATACTTGCGATTAAAGACACGAGTACGAAAAGTAAGGTCCTAAAATTCATAAAGGGTAAATATTGTTTGTAATTGTAGAGTCTAGTCTTGCAGAAAGAACATCTCCGTTTTATGCATACCATGCATGGATTCGATTCAAGTCAAAATAGCAAAAAAAGCTAAAGTTTCGCAATCCACAGTTTCTCGTGCACTAAGAAACCATCCTGCTTTACCCAAGGAAACCTGTAAACGTATACAAAAAATCGCACGAGAATTAGGCTATACTCCTAATCCTCTCATAGCATCTATTTTTCGTACGATGCGTCGCGGCACATCGAAAGATTCCTTAGGTACACTCGCTTTTTTAACTGCTCATCCTTCAGAGCATGAATGGAAAAAATACGCAACATACCGGGATTTTTATAGCGGTGTATACCAGCGTGGTATAGAGCAAGGCTTCAAAATTGAGACTCACTGGGCAGCCAATCCTAAACTTACGCCAAAACGACTAGAGGCGATCTTAACTGCCCGTGGTATCACAGGTGTTGTTATTAGCAGTAGAGGATCAATTACTAAATTTAATGATATTGCTTGGGAAAAGTTTTCAGTGGTTCGCATAGGACTATCACACCAAACACTTCGCTTTAATTGTGCAGTAAATCACCAGATGCATACGCTTCGTTTGGTTGCTAGCCAGTTAGCTAATAAAGGCTACAAACGCTTAGGTTTTGCAATTAGCGAGAAACAAAACACAGCTGCTGAACAAAATTGGATATCGAGTGCCTTAGTTTGGCAAAGTGCACATGAAAATACGATTCCAGTCTTCACACCTCCCTATTTAGAGAAAACGCCATTTCTTGAGTGGTATTACAAATATAAGCCTGAAGCCGTAGTTTCTGTTAATCCAGATACTGCTCAGTGGTTAAAAGAATCTGGAATATGTATCCCGGATCAGGTTGGATTTGCGCTGTTAGATTGGCACGCTGATTATGGTGACTACGCAGGAGCTAATCAAAATAGTATCTTAACTGGTGAAGCAGCTGTTGATATGCTTGTTGATCAGTTGCGCCGTAATGAATTCGGTATACCCACACATCCACGTACTTTACTTATTGAGAGCACATGGGTTGAAGGTGCATCTTTAAAAAATATCGCTCATGTCTAAAATATTTTCAAAACAAGGCGATTCACCTAAAGCTCATGTATTTGTTGTTACAACATGGCTACTCCTAATACTTGCCGGATGTGTAACACTTTTAAGTAATTTAGATAGAGCAATTTTAACACAACTAAAGACTACTTTTTCAAATGAGTTAGGAATAAGTAATACAGATTACTCCATTTTGGTTACATCATTTATGGTTCCATACATTGGAATGTATTTTTTTGTAGGTAAATGGGTCGATAAATACGGTACGAGATTTTGTATTACTGTATTCTTAAGTATCATCAGTTTATCCACACTGCTATTTTCTTTTGCCCATGGACTATGGAGTATGGCAGCAATGCGATTTATTTTTGGTGCCGCAAGTGCTGGTATTTTACCTGCAATTTTTGTTGCTGTAACTAAATGGTTTCCAGTCAATGTACGCGCTACAGCTCTAGCTATTACTGCACCATTAGGAACCCTAGGTACTATTATTGCACCACCATTTACTGCGTTAATTACATTAAAAATAAATTGGCAAATGGCTTTCTGGATCCCAGGTGTAGCTGGATTGCTGTTAGCCCTAAGTTGGTATATTATTGATAAATCTAAACCAGATCAAATATCAGAAGAAAAACAGTCACAACTGAAAATAGTATTACAAAATAAGGGCCTTTGGTATTTATTTACAGCTAGAATAATTACAGATCCGTTTTGGTTTATTCTACAATTTTGGCAGGTAGCTTATTTCCAAGAAAAACTTGGATTAAGTTTAGCACAAACAGCACAGCTTTTGTGGATCCCCCCTGTGGGACAATCCATTCTTGGAATATTCTTAGGATGGTTCTCAGATCATCTAATTAAACGAGGAATGCCTGCACTCAAAGCACGTGCTATAATCCTTAGTGGTCTAATTATATTAACCCCATGTATATTTGTATTAGCTTGGACACATAATGTAACTTTGGCTGTTTGTATGTTACTTCTTGTGCAGTTTTTAGGTAGAAGTTGGTTAAGTGGAGCTTCGCTACTTGCTTCAGAACTTGTTCCATCCTCAATCATTGCATCTACAATTAGTATTATGAGTGCATTAGCAGGTTTAAGTAGTCTTGTACTTAATGCGGTAGCAGGCCCTTTAATTGATCGATTTGGATATTCACTACTTTTTTCAATTACTGGATTAGCCTTCCCGCTCGCAAGTTACTTAATTTGGAAATTTTATTATAATCCGAAAGTCGTAAATTATAAAAATGAAACTACCCCTTAGTTATATTCGATTATTTATAGTTATAATTATTTTAGGAAATTACTCCCATTTACTTGCGATAGATAACTACAAACCAGGTCCAGACTCAAAACCACAGCCTGGTGTACCCCATGGTGAAGTATTTAAATTTACTATTAATGAATCGAAAATATTTCCAGGTACAGTTCGAACAGTTAGTGTCTATATTCCAGCACAATACACAGCAGAAAAACCAGCATGCTTAGCAGTATTTCAGGACGGAGTTATATGGAATGCACCAATTGTGTTTGATAATTTAATATATAAACGTGAAATACCTATAACAATTGCTGTTTTTGTAACTCCTGGTATAGTAAAAGCATTGAATCCTAGTGTTGCACTAGATCGTTATAATCGAAGTTTTGAATTTGATGGTTTGAGTGATAGTTATGTTAGGTTTTTAGATGAAGAAGTTTTGCCTTTAGTTAAAAAGCATCAAACTGCATCTCATTTGCCAATTATACTATCTGATAATCCAAATGATCGTATGATAGCTGGACAAAGCAGTGGAGCGATAGCCGCTTTCACTGCAGCTTGGGAGCGCCCTGATTTATTTAGACGAGTTTATACAACGATTGGTACTTTTGTTGGACTACGTGGAGGCGAAAAATACTCAACACTCATTAGGAAAACCGAACCCAAACCTATTCGCATCTTCATGCAAGATGGCAGTAATGACCATAACTCTTATGCTGGAGACTGGTGGATGGCTAATCAAAGTATGGAGAGATCGTTTAAATATGCTGGTTACGAAGTAGAACACGTATGGGGAGACGGTGAACATAACAGCAAGCATCCTACTCTTGTTTTTCCTGATGCTCTACGCTGGCTATGGAAAGATTATCCTAAACCTATTCAAGCTGGAACTACACAGAATCAGATGCTTAAAGATATTTTAATTACGTCGGAAGATTGGAAATTAGTAAAAGATGGTTTGGTTTCATCAGATGGTCCTGCAGTAAGTCCTTCTGGTGAAGTATATTTTAATGATCGTCCTACAAATAAAACGTACAAAATTAACCTTAACGGTTCAGTCAGTGTATTTCTTAATGACGCAGGTAGAGCATCAGGCCAAATCTTTGGACCAGACGGTAGACTATATTCTGTTCAGAGCCCATCAGCACGAATAGTAGCTCGTGATAACCGAGGTCAAGTTTCAGTGATAGCAACAGATATACTTCATGGTAATGATATAGTAATCGCTCATAACGGAAATATGTATGTGACCGACGACTTTCCTCCTAATGATCCCACTGCTCCGAGCAAAATTTGGTTAATAAAAGCTGACCATACTAAACAAGTAGTCGATACAGGTTTAAAGTTTGCTAACGGCATTACACTTTCACCAGATCAAAGTATTTTATATATCGATGATTCGAGAACCCACTGGGTTTATAGTTACCAGATTCAGACTAATGGTTCATTAGCTTTTAAGCAAAAATACGGCGACTTACATATACGAGATAGTGATGATGACACTGCTGCTGATGGTATGCGTGTTGATAGAGATGGTCGTTTATATGTTACTACAAAAATGGGTATACAGGTGTGTGATCAAATTGGGCGAGTAAACGCTATTATTCCAACTCCGAACGGTAAAATAACGAACTTATGCTTTGGGGGAAAAGATTTTAATATACTATACGCTGTATGCGCAGATAAGGTGTACTCAAGAAAAGTAAAAGTACACGGAGCCAATGCTTGGGATATACCCAATAAACCACCTATTCCTAAATTATAAATTAGTTACTTCCTGTAACAAGTTGTGGGTATATTCGGTTGAGTCGACTTTCAAAAACTGCTTTTTCAGCACGTTTCCAGCACTCTAAACTATCTCCACGAATTGATGTATCAAATTTACATAATTCGTCAGCTAAATGAGCAACCTCTAATTGTAACGAATACAATTCATCATCTGCAAAAGATGCATATATATTTTCGTTAGATATAGGTTTCATAAAGAGATATTTATTATCTATACAATAAGTAACATATTAATTCTGAATATACAATAACCTGACTGTTAAAATCTGGTTAAGTTCCCTTTAGTTGTATGAATATTAAACAACTATAATATATAACTTACTATCTAGTATTTGATTATATTATTTCAAAACTAATCAAAGAGCATCTTTATAGAGACGCTCATAGCCAAGTGTGGCATTTTTCCAGCTAAAATCAGTCTCCATTCCACGTTTTTGTACTAGCTGGTATGAACTTTTTTCACTATAGAGTTTAATGGCACGCTTAAGAGCTACTCCTAAAGCCAGCGCATTTGGTTCATGCATAATGCCTGTGCCATTCTTACTATCGCTATCAATATCAATAACAGTATCTACTAAGCCTCCTACTCGACTAACTATTGGTATAGTACCATAAATTTGTGAGTACATTTGATTTAGTCCACATGGTTCAAAAAGCGATGGCATCACAAAAAAATCACTCCCCGCTTCAATTAAATGGCTCATAGCTTCATCAAGCTTAGGATTTAAAAAGACACGATCAGGTGCTTGATTTTGTAATTCGCGTATGCGGGCTTCGATTTTAAAATCACCAGATCCTAGGATTACTAATCGGCAGTTTTCTTTTAGAAAAAAAGATTCATTAGCTAAAACAAGATCCATCCCCTTTTGTTCTACTAATCGGCATACTATACCAAAAATAGGACCATTAAATTGAGGATTAAAACCTGCTTCCCTTAGGAGTGCTGTACGACAAATTTGCTTTCCTTTTAAATCACTGGAGGAATAACGAGCAGGTATTAGAGTATCAGTCCTAGGGTTCCATACTTTAGTATCAACACCGTTGATTAAACCAATTATATCCTCTCCACGTGATCGCACTACACCATCTAATCCGAAACCAAACTCAGTTGTTTGAATTTCCTTAGCATATTGTGGACTTACAGTAGTAACTTGATCAGCAAAAAGTATTCCACCTTTAAGTAGATTTACTTGGCCATAGTATTCTAGACCATCAACTGAATTTAATTGAGCAGGTAAATTTGTAAGTTCAAAAACAGCACTTGGAAATAGTCCTTGATAGGCTATGTTATGAATCGTCAGGATAGTTTTAGTTGCTAGCGTTAGTCCATATCTACGTTCACTATACCTTAATAAAATAGGAACTAAGGCAGCTTGCCAATCATGGCTATGTACAATGTCAGGTTGTAAATCAAGCAGACGTATAGCTTCAACTGCTGATTTTGCAAAAAATATAAATCTCTCAGCATTATCTTCATAATCTCGCTCACCTGTTCCGTACGGATTTTTACGATCGAAAAATTCATCGCGGCATATTAAATAAATGGATAAGTTACGTTTTGGTGAAAATACACGAACTTCTCCAGATATGAATTTATCGCCCATTTCTATTTTTAGGCGTAGTCTACGTTCATTATGAGCAGCGTCTGTATGACTCAAGGCTAGTCTATATCCAGGTATAATCACGGAAACCTCATGTCCACTATCTGCCTGCGTAGAGCTTAAGGCACCTACAACATCAGCTAATCCTCCAGTTTTCATGTAGGGATAGACTTCACTAGCTATATGAACGATTTTCATCGCGAATTATTAAAGCTAAGCCTTTAATTAAAGCCAATCCTTTACATGACATTACGAGAAAAGTTGTTAGCTTTATTAAATACCCCCAGTTACAGCCCAGCTAACGAATTTGAGCTATCTAGACGTCTTGGAATCAATAAAAAGGAGCGTTCTACCCTTACACATGAAGTACGCCTCCTTTTAGCAAAAGGGGAACTAATTCGTGTTCAGGGTGATAGGCTTAAATTAAAAGGCAGCTCTGGCGAAGTTGAAGGTAAAATTCAATTTAGAACAGCGGGTTCAGCTTTTGTTACTCAGAAATATAATCCAACAAGTACAGAACGCCTCCCTAGTATACAAATATCAGCTGAAGATACGAGCGTAGCTTTACCGGGTGATACAGTTCTTGTTAAAATATTTGAAGGTATTGAGGGTAAAAGACCTGGTGAATTAGTTGGAAGAGTAATCAAAGTAAAAGAGAGATATACAACAAAAGTAGTAGGCGAATTAAGGCGATATGGACAACGCTTCATAGTGGCCGTTGATGACCCACGCTTTGTTCATGAAATCCAAGTCGCCGATCCTTTTAAATCAAATTTAAAACCAACTCCTAAAGTTGGAGACAAAGTAGTAGTTAATTTAAATGAATGGAAACAAAGGTATCAGCCTCTGACTGGTACAATTTCTCGTACTATTGGAAAAACACACGAACCAAAATCAGAACTTATAGGCGTACTTGAAAAATATGATTTAATAGCAGAATTTCCGCCTGAAGTTATGCGTGAAGTAGAGCATTTGGGTAGAAAAGTAGCAGATAAAGATTTAATTGGTCGCGAGGATTACCGTAGTATACCTGTTTTTACAATTGATCCAGATGACGCAAAAGACTTTGACGATGCATTGTCATATGAACCATTAGAAAACGGTTCAATTCGTGTTGGTATACATATTGCAGATGTATCGCACTATGTCAAAACAGGTACAGCGCTCGACAAAGAAGCTCAAAAAAGAGGCAATTCGACATACTTAGTCGGCGTTGTTATTCCTATGTTACCTGAGATCCTATCAAATGGATTGTGTTCATTGGTAGAAGCTGAGAATAGATTGTGCAAAGCAGCATTTATTACCTTCTCAAAAACGGGTAAAATAGAAGATACGTATTTTGCTAATACAGTTATTTGCAGCAAAAAAAGACTTACGTACAAACAAGCCTATGCTCTTTTATTCGAAGATGATTTAGATAAAGTAAAACAGCTCCCACTACCCCCAAAACATCAAACGGGATCTACAGGTAGAGCTTTACGTGACATGGAGTATAGCGATTTAAAGGATCTACAAGTATGGATTCGTGGGCTTTGGAAAGTTGCATCTAAATTAAGAAAAAATCGCATGACACACGGTAGTCTAGATTTAGACATGCCTGAAACAAAAATATTTGTAAATCCTGAAGGATATGCTGACCGTCTTGAAAAAATTGAGCATGATGAAAGCCATCAACTTATTGAAGAGTTTATGCTTGCTGCTAATGAAGCTATTGCACGACTTACAAGAACACAGCGTTTACCTTCAGTTTACAGAGTTCATGACGATCCAGATGAAGAACGTTTAGAAGAGTTCAGCCAATTAGCTACAACCTATGGTATCGAGATAGGTGACCTAACAAGACGAGAGAATGTTGTTAGAATGCTTGAGATACTTGCTAAGCATCCACAAGGATACAATTTACGAACTCAGTTTTTAAGAAGTTTAAAAAAAGCCTGCTACCGATCAAGCGCAGATGGCCATTATGGATTACATAAAAAAGACTACACACATTTTACTTCTCCTATAAGACGCTATTCAGACCTAGTTGTACACCGCGTTTTACATGCCTATTTATTGCAAAACGGTAAAGGTGTAGATGGTAAACAAGGTTATGATATAAAGCACATAGAGAATTTAGCTGAGCATTTAAGTCAGACTGAAATAAACTCATCAGAAGCAGAACGTGAAAGTATAAAAATCAAACTACTTGAGTTTTTCGAAAGAGAACTCGCTAAGAAAAATAAAACTAAATTTGCTGTTGTTGTAACAGAAGTTAGACGACAAGGCTTATTCATTGAACTAACAGAATCAATGACCTTTGGCTTTTTAAGCTCCGATAAGTTAACAGATGACCACTATGTATTGGATAGTTCAGGTACGACTTTCATAGGTCGAAAAAAGCAAAATAAGATAACTATAGGATCAAGACTTGAAGTCGTTGTAGATAAAGTCGAACGCTACAAACGCATGATAGACTTTAGACAGGCTTAATTAATTATATTCTTAGATGCCATATTCATGATCGGTAACAGGTTCTAACCAATCAACGACTTTGCCATCGAGTTGCTCTTGGATTGCAATATGAGTCATGGCGACTGTAGGCGAAGCTCCGTGCCAGTGCTTTTCGCCAGGAGGAAACCAAATCACATCTCCTGGTCGTATTTCTACAATCGGACCACCAGCGCTTTGTACGCGACCTATACCTGAAGTAACGATTAAAGTCTGTCCTAAGGGATGCGTATGCCACGCAGTACGAGCCCCTGGCTCAAACGTGACACTTGCACCAGCAACCCTGGCAGGATTCGGACTAGCCAGCAATGGATCTATACGAACATTCCCTGTAAACCAATTTGCAGGTCCTTTAATAGACAACTGGGAACCATTATATTTGATGTCCATATGAGATGCATAAATGAGGTAACTAAATACTTACAGTTGTCAATTAGGGCTAATATAATTAGCATGGAGTTAGAATAAGTTACCCCTTGCTAATCGAGAGTTAAATATTTTTTATTGTTATTGTAAGATGAGAACAACTTCAGGTGATAAAAAAAACAATCTGCGCTTCATACTAGCAGATGACACCAAAACTTTTGGAGAACTTCTCAAAGTTGAACTTATACGCCATTTTAAACCAGCTGAATTGCTTAATTTTAGTGACGGTAGAGAAGCTCTAAACGCTTGCATTAACAATCCCCCAGATTTGCTTATTACAGATCTTTACCTAAACAATTATGATGGAAGGGATTTGATACGAAGCTTAAGAGCAAATAATATTTTTACTCGTGTTATAGTACTAACAGCTTATCCAGAGTCTAATCTTCCAGCCCAACTTGTAGCTTTAGGTGTTGCGGGATTTGTTGATAAAAACTCACCTATTGAGCAGATTAATAAAGCTGTAAACAGAGTTTTAGATGGAGGGATGTTTTTCTCTGTAGGTACCCCTCCACCACTTCCAACTATAAACAATGAAATTAGCTTACCCTCTATAGATGCTAGCATTTTATCTGATCGTGAAAAAGAGGTAGTTCAAATGGTTACACGAGGCATGCATTCAAAGCAAATTGCTGAAGCATTAAATATTAGCATAAGAACTGTAGAGAAGCACCGATCACGAATCCTCTCTAAGCTTAGTTTACATGATATACCTACCCTAGTAAGGTGGTGCTTAAGGAATGGATTAGGTTAAGTAGTATTAGCTAAAGGTAATAAAACGCGAAGTACTGCACCACTATTTGGTTGCGACTCTACCTCCAATCTACCGCCCTGCAGTGTAACTAATTCGTGTGATATAAATAATCCTAGACCACTTGAGTCTTCACCTGCAGTTGGTAAAGCCGATAATGCTGCATGTGGTTGGAAAATTTTTGCGAAATCCTGAGGAGTAAACCCCGGGCCACTATCTGTGATCTCAACATAGGCCCATAAATCAACAAAACCTGTATTAACAGTAATAGATCCACCAATAGGTGAAAACTTAAGTGCATTACTTAAAATATTATCTATAACCTGACGCATTCTTATATGGTCTGCATTAACCCATAAGTTATTATTAGATACTATATATTTTAAATTTTGTTTTTTACCTTGAGCTATGAGACGTACGCCTTCTACAGCGTTTTTAGCTAAATCTGCGAGATCTATTCTTTCAGATTTCACCTGTAGATTACCGTTCTCTATTGCAACTGCAGTTAAAAAAGCCTCAACGAGAGATCTCATATGCAGTGTATCGACACGCATGTTTTCAGCCAGACGCTTAATATCAATATAATCGAGTTTAGAATCAGCAATCAAATCAGCTGTAGCGTACAAAGATCGCAGCGGCACCTTTAAATCATGTGATGCTATTTCAAATAATTTCGTTTTAAGTTTTTCTGCAGACTCAGCTCTTATTCTAGCTTCTTTATTTACGGCAAGCGTTTGTCTCTCGGCTTTTAATCTGTATCTTTGTATTAATATAATTGCGCCAGTTATAATTATCACAACTGACAATCCAGCTAAAAGCGCAAGGTTTTGAGATCTCCTACGACCTATCTCAACTAATTTAAGTTGATCAGCGCTTTTAAGAATTTTTATCTGCAATTGCTGTTGATCAAATTTATACTGAGATTCTAGTCCGGCTATTATTTCTCGGTTATGATCACTTCGTAACTGTTCCTTCAAGGCCGAATATTTTTTTTCATAAGCGAGTGCTAGTTTAAAGTCGCTACTTTTTTCAGCAGAAGCTGAGTACTCTGCATAAATATCTAACATAACATCAGGACTTTTTAACTCTGAGGCATACTCTATAGCTTTATCTAGATGTTCGTAGGCTTCATGCAATCTACCTGTTGTTCGTAAAACGGTAGCTATACGTCTATGCGTATTGGCTATATATCTTTTATATTTCAAACGAGTATATATATCTAGAGCCTGATTTAAGTTACTCAGTGCTTTATCATATTCACCTTCAGCTAAGGCTATTAGACCTAAATTAGTTAATGAGTCTGCCGTACCAGATGCTAGACCATCACTGCTATGCAAACGTAAAGATTGTAGGTAGTATTCCTCTGATTTTTTATAATTCTTCTCTGTTAAATAGTAATTACCCAACCCATTTAATATTAATATCAAATCTTCTTTGTTATTATCCTTTACGGCAAAATCGTATGCCAGCTTTAACTGCTGAAAGGCATTATCGTTTTGGCCATATCTGTAATATGTTATTCCAAGTGCAAAATGACTTTGTGCAATTAAATGCAACTGACCAATTTTTTCAGCTAAACGCAATTCTTCTAAGTGACTTTCTAGGGAATGTGGATAATCACCTAAGTTCCAAAATAGCCGCCCTATCCTATATAAAAACTCACATTCATATGTCGTAAGCGATAAATCTCTAGCATATTTTAACCCTTTTCTAGCAGTTTCTAATCCTTCTGCGTAATCACCTCTCCAGCGCTGCATATCAGCTAAATGAAGTAAGATTTTAACCGCCTCTTTTGGACTTGGATTTTGATCAAGTTTACTTTTCTGGATATTATAATCTGATTCAGTATCCAATACACTATTTTGTATTCTCTGGTTTAAAGTAAAATCAATATTGTTTACTTGCCCATAAGCAGCACCACTTAACAACAAAATGAATACAAGTATTAAATGATTTCGCACTAGGATTATAAACTATCAATTGTCGCAATAGACTCAAAGGACTGTATAGTTGTTATTTAAATATAGTGTATTAAACAATAACTTAAATGTAGCATGTGTCTGAGCCCTAAAAGTAACATCACTACCAATCATATATAGCATACCTTGACCAACTTGTTTTTTACCAGCAAGTACAGTATTCTTTAGGTATGATTGCCCCCAACCCCAGCCACTTTTAAGAGGATGGTCTGAAGTGAAAGTTACCACAGGTATTATATCTGATGATGGTTTAAATACGGGATTATTATCAAAATAAAAATCTGTATTTTTATCTAATCCCCAGCACATTGGGTCACTGTTATTAACAGATGCAGTTAGTATACTTCCAGGGACGTAGTATTTATCTGACGATAATAACTCATAACCTTTGGTGCTTTTGATTTTTAAGGCATTTTCCAAGTTAATTTTTAAATCATAACCTAAATTAGTAGAACTACCTAGTGCAACTACTGATCCCCCTTGGTTAATGAATTCATCAATTTTAGGAATAGACTTATTTATAGTAATCGCACCTAACCATAGTTTAAAATCTGAAGGAATTGTACTCTCTTCTGGCTGTTTGATATTAAATGTAACAGTATCTGCTGTTTGGTTAGCTGTATCGACTTTGTTTAAAGGAATAGCAGCAGGAGGAAAAATAATTATATCAAATTTGTTTTTTAAATTTCCATCATCAATTTCTTTTGAATAAACAATTTTAAAAGGAAATTCATATTTTTCTAAAACATAACGCATCCATCCTGAAGGTATCGATCCGCCATATCTATCCCAAAGAGCAATACGATTAGATTTAATTAGAATAGCTCTTCCATGTGGTATTTCGGATATGCTTAATAATTTAACTCCCAACGTATTTGCTGCGTCAGTTACAATATTATCCGATTCTTTAGTACGAGGTATATAAATTGTACCATCGCCCAATTGACCATGTTCAAGCCAATAAACCTTTTGATTTGATTTTAAAAGACGGTTTATAACGATAAAACTGTCATTAATCTTATGAGATATAAGGTATCCAGTTGTTTGATTTGAATTAACTACTTTAAACGAATTGGGCGTTTCAAGAACTCCATAAGGTATTGTTTTGAAGGGCCCATTAAAACTATCTAAAATACGAACAAAATGTACGCCCATTTCGAAAGCTAAGGTCCACCCTGCAGAATCATAGGGTTTAATCGGCGGTCCACCTGGATATTTAAAATCATTAGGATAGTCCTGAGGCTCAAACATATCCAAGATGTGCGGTCTAAATGCCTGATCAGTTTTAACAATATAAGAATTTTTAGGATATGTAATTCCTTCAACACTAAATGAATCAGTTGCTTTCTCAACACGTATACCTGCCTTAATGAGTGTATTGATAAATTTAACAGCAGTTCCGAAATCATCTTGATCAGAAGGAATAATAAAACCTCGAGGATCTCTCCATTCTGCTTTATGGAATAATTGATACGATCTTGCAGTAAGCCTGCGCGTTAAAATATTGCTAGAAGTAACTTCCTGGTTATCTTCTTGATCAGATTTACTTTTAATTTTCTCCAACGAACTAGCGATATCGGCTATGCGAGAAGGATGCGTAGTCCAATTGTCTGAGCTGCCACGTAATATCGAATTAGAACCCATCTTGTATATCGAATATAAGAGCGACTGTTTATTGCGTGAAGCATAGTCTAGTACCGCGTAATTTGCAGAAACTTCGTACTCAATTGTTTGTTTAAAATGCCATAATTGCGGCGCAATAGGAGCCATTAAATCACCATTAGGAAGCTGGCGACTTAGAACTAGTGGAATATGAACTGGTGTTGGACTACCTATACTTTCAGTAAGTATTCCAATCATATTGTGGAAGTATGGCATGGTACGTAACCCGCCATTCCACCATGTAGAGTAAAGTGCTCCTGATCTCGATGTTGCACCATACTTATTTTCTATCAAATAACGCTGCTCAATTGCTGTTCCAAGGGCATCAATACCTGCTATAACTAATGGATCACATACATAGTTAAATGGATTTCGATAAGGCGGTATAAATATTACCGTACCTGGTGGTCCATATTGATGATGATTATAAACAATCTGAGGAAACCACTCTATAAATAACTGCCGATTCATATTTGTCGTTTCCTTTAGAGCAGACATAAAAAAATCACGATTATTGTCATGCCCTGCATATTTCTCCCAAAGTCTTGGCGTACGATCGAGTATACGCTTAGAAGGATTTGGCTCACGCATATACCAGTTGCTAACTAACTCTTGCCCGTCTGGATTAGCATGAACGCAAAGAATAATTACATCTTTTAGAATGCGTTTATTTTCTTCACTATTACTACTCACTAATTGCCATACTGTTTGTATGAGTTGATGAGCACCAGCAGTTTCATCAGCATGCAAACCTCCATCTATCCAAACTACTGCCTTTCCTTTTAATGCCAAAGCTTGTGCTTCTACATCACTGACGCCTTCAGCCCTCGCAAGTCTTTGAGATATATCTTTGTATTCTTCAAGTTTACTTAAATTACTAGGATCAGAAATGATCATCATTGCCTGATCACGTCCCTCCTCGGTCTTACCAATATTTACATAACGAATACGATCCGAAACCTGAGAAAGTTTTTTAAAGTAACTTTCAGTCTTAGTATAATTAACTAAATTATAATCATCACCAATGTTAAAACCAAAGTAATCTTTGGGAGAAGGAAGAATTTCTGCATAGCTAACTTGTAGGTATGATAATGTTAAGCTTATCAGTAAAATTATTTTCTTCATAATATATATAAACAAACTAATCTCCTTTTACCGAATTTGTGCGTCTTAAGTCTGCATTAGCATTGAGTGCTCCATTGGGTAAAAATTCAACAGCATTAACTCCACCAAACATTACTCCTGTGCCTATTTTTTCGGGCATAATTACCTTCCATCCATGTGATTTTAGTAACTCTATTTGAGATTTAGATAAACCAGTTTCACATTCAATAGTTGGTTCCTTATTAAGATTAGTAAAATGAATTCTAGTATCACCTATAGCATCCGCGAGTGGTCTATGGAATTCACTATAATCAAGTAAAACCTGCGCAATGCCTGAAGGTATTCTTGCTCCACCAGGCAGACCAATAGCTAATTTAGGGTTATTCTTTTCATCTAACCATATCGTAGGTGCGATCGTACTCTTAGGCCTTTTACCTGGGGTAACATAATTAGGGTTAGCTGAATTTCTTATCGAAAAATTACTTAGTGAATTATTCATTACTATACCAGTACCCTTTGGTACAATTCCACAGCCAAAGTGATAGCTCAAGGATTGTGTTACACAGGCAATATTATGCTTACTATCGACAACAATGAAGTGAGTCGTGGATTCCTTAAAGCTAGATGGTGTTGATTTTCCTAAAGTATCATCGATTTTAGATACCGTACGAAGAGATTCAATGCCCTTCTCAGAAAGAACGTTTTTAAATCGATCGTAAACACCATCATCATCTCCTGTTATAGAATCAAATTTCTGTACTACCGTTAAAAACACATGTCCAAAACGATCTATATTAGCTGCATCATGTAGTGAATTAGAACTCCAATTGGCATGATTTAAACTGCCTAAAATCGCCAACAATTGCCCACCACCAGAAACAGGAGCTGTTGAGTAAAGTTTGCCTCCAAGATATGGTACTGATACAGGTTCTAATATCTTAGCTTTATACAGATCCAAATCTGATAACGTCATATATCCGCCCGCATTATTAACAGCATCTACAATTAGGCTCGCTATTTTACCTTTATAAATCGCATCAGGGCCTTCGTTCGCTAAACGCTTTAATGTATTAGCCAAATCTGCATTTAATAAACGCGATCCAATACTAGGAAGTTTTCCGTTTGGTAAAAAAATCCTAGCTCCTTCATCGCTATGTTTAATACGTGCAGCACTCTCTTCAATTAATTGTTGTGACTTAGGTAAAACCAGGGATCCATGCGTAGCTAAATTTATAGATGGTTGTACGTCATCTGCCCATGGTAAAGAACCCCATTTAGAGTGTGCTAGGTACAATCCTTTAGCTAGACCTGGAACTGCAGCACTGGGACCACCCTCAATTCTCTCATGTACGGGTTGCTTGATGAAAGCCTTAACGGGTAGTGAATTACTCGCCATATCCATGCCATCTACAACATAAATGCTTTTTGTAGCTGATTCATAATAAAGAATCTCGATTTTGCCCCCTAGGCCAGATGCATAAGGTTCAGCGACGCCAAGCGATAATGATACTGCAACAGCGGCGTCAATTGCATTCCCACCGCGATGAAGTACATCTAATCCCGCATCGGCAGCCTCAGGGTGACCTGCTACAACTGCTTCGTGTTTAACTACAGCTATATCGGTTACTGAATTAGCCTTAGCGCTAACAACTAATAAAATAAAAGTTAAAAGATATCTGCACATAAAATTCTCTTGGTTTTTTGTAAAAAAGAAAAAGGCGTAAGTCGTAAAACTAACGCCTTTTATATGATCTAATAATAACGGCCTGCTTTAAAAACTAATAGTATTACTCCATGTTGTAGAACGTGGTACTCCATACATTGTAGCTCTTAAACCAGAAAGCACAGTCCATCCTGTGGACATATTAGGCAATACAAGTATATCATAGTGATTGAGCATATTATTAACGTTAACCTGAGATAAAAAGGTGACGTGTTTAAATTTATGCGCATATCCAGCAATAAGATTTACTGTTGTTAAATTAGGCGCGGTAAATAGCTGCCTTTGTAAAGTAGCTATACCGTTAGGATAATAATAAAACATATTATACTTTAGGCTAGTTACTACAGACCCACCTATTTTAAAGCCTTTTAAAGCGCCTGAACTAAATGAATACATATTAGTAAAGTTAGCACTTATCTGTGGATAACCTACGGTCTTATCACCAGAACTTTCTATTGGAATCATACCTGGCAGCGTAAAACTTGGCGTTATTTGAATCGAAGATATTGGAAGCCCAGTAGCGCCTGTGAGTATAGTTCCATGTATATTTTGTTGTGGATCGATGGTAGTACCAACCGCGCCCTTTAATATATAGGCTACATTTGAAGTGCTTAAGATAGCACCAGACGGATTAACTGGGTTTGCATAGTATGGACTCGAAGAAGAGTTCATCATAGCTACCGTTAATGGAACTGCACCAGCTGTAGCTGATGTAGCAAATGGAGATTTTGAATTATAGGTAGGATTTACATATACTAACGTACCGTCTGCATATGTTACCTGACCAGCTGAGTTCTCATGAAATTGATCATTATATAACTGCGGATACGAAACATTGCTCTGAATTTTACCAGCAGGCGTTGATGCACTCAGACGCATTCTCCAATTCTTAGAAGGCGTTGCTGTTAAAGTTACCTGTAAACCAGAAGATTCGCGATTTAAATCAACATAAGTACTTGAAGCTCCTCCAGCTATTCCGTTTAGGCCACTAGGATTAATATCTGTCTGTAGACCACTAGGAATCTGGTATTCTTCATTGGTTGATTTTGATTCATAAACGCTGACCGATCCAGAGATAGTTTGTGCATTATTAGATATTTTCAATCCAACTTCACCACCTGTTCCCTTACTACTTGTTGGCATTCTTCCTGTTGGATCAGCAAAAAGAACGAGTGGTGGAGAGTAAGAGCTAGAGAATTCACCATATGCTCTAAGATTTCCATAAATCTGACCGTCTATACCTAAGTTTATGTTAGGACTATAAGTTCTTGCGTGGTTATATGGATCACCTGGTTCCATAGTAACACCAAGTACTTTTGCCAAACGTACACCAGCCATGGTAGTTAATTTTCCACCAAACCACTGTGTATAATTAACACCGTATATACCGTGATCTTGTCTACGTAAAAATTCATAGGTACCTGTACTTGTAGTACCCAGTGGATTAGATCCTGAAATCTGAGTTAAATCTACAATTTGAGAAATACCTCGCACTACATTTTGACCATTAACTACAGCTGTAGGAGTTGGTGGACTAAAATATGGATACTCTATTGGGCCATTTGGAATTGACCAATATATCGTGCTTAATTGAGTACGCCCATTTTTTGTTGTTACAGCTGGATTGGTTATAGCATTAAAATTTGAATCAGCTAAGAAATAATCATAAACAATCGAAAAAGCATCTGAACGTACATAGTCAGCACCTACAATACTCTGACTGTGACCGATTCCGCCCATAATCTCATTGTCAGCTAAAAGTGAAAACCTGATTGCCTTATTGCGTGCAGGTTCCCAGGTATCAATAGGACTAGAACCCAAGGCCCATTGACCTGTAGTATTATCACCAGGTGTATACAAACTGGTAGTTTGTGTTGAGATTAAATCGTAGTTATAAGTGTTATAACCAGCAGAAAACTGAGAGGAAAGCCAACTGTTGTATTTAGTTTCAACATTAATTGATTCGTACGTACTGGTTCCCTTTTCGGAATTCCCCCAGCCTTCAAGAGAATCCACATTGCTCCAATTTAATAATCCATTTAAAATAGCGCCTTGCGTGTTAGGTGACGATGCAGTTGCACCTAACATATTTTGGCTCATCAGATACTTAAGATTATAGCTCTGCCTACTATCGTTTGTTGAGCTACCAGCAGCTAAAGTTAATGTTGCTGGATCAATATGATTTGAGAAAGTTTGTTCTCCAATTAGACGAACGGTTGTATTCTTAAAAGGTTTAAATGCAATTTGAAGATACTGTCCTTCCATCTGAGTACCAATATTTATACGTCTGGTTTGTACAGATTGAGCGGTAGCTGCAAATCGTACTGCAAAGTTATTAGTACCAAATCCAAAATCAAACTGACCTATTTTGGATCCATAATTATCAACCTGAAATTCCGTTGATCCACTCATAGGAGAATTGAAGCGGGCCTGTTTTGAAACAGTTGATATAACACCACCAGCGCCACCACCTGCATAAAGCAGTGCTTGAGGTCCGTTAATCACTTCTACACGGTCAACATCAAAGTTGGATGTTGTACCAGGCAAGGTACCACCTGGATTATAAAATAAACCCAATGACATAAGACCATCTCTTTGAATACTGGTCGTATTAAAGCCACGTAATTGCATGAACTGATGACTTACATGGTCCCCAGGCATAGAACCTGCACCTGTGGTTTGATCTAAAGATGCGTTACCTGAACCTGCAGAATACTGCATTAACATTTGTTCAATGGTAGTAGCGGCCACATCCTTCATGAATGTTTGATCAAAAATATCTGCTGAAACGGGTAACTTATCCAATTCAGTATTAAAGCGAGTAATTGAATTAGAATTTAAAGCACCATAGCTTTCATCTGAGTCTTGAGTGACCTCAAATGGATTTAGCATGATAGTATTTTCACTATTTTGTGCAGAAGTATTAGTTACGACATTCTGAGCGAATACTAGAGGTGAGACTAAGTTCGCACCGAATGCTAGTATTACAAGTAGCAGGTATTTTAATAGTTTATTCATAAGTTGGCTTTGCGTTCAAAAAGAGCTACGTTACCATACTACGTATTTAATAATAATATTTTACGTAAAGTTTTAGTAACCAATAAAAACAACATAACTTATTAAATATTAATCTAAAGTGGATTAACGGTCTATACGTATTATCTACCATTATAGTACGTATATATACGTAATCATAATCGCTCAATAATTATAAAAATTTCGTCATTTATTAAGAACTGCGCTAAATTAAATAACAGCCTTAACATTGCACATTATGAAACATTACGAATTTACCTCAGGTTTCAGATCTCTTTACGAAAAAGCCGTTTCACTATATCTATCAGGCGTACGTGATGCTTCTACTTATTTTACAGACGAAGAACGCGATTGGTTGTCTAAAAATGGTATTAATTCACAGCATATGTACGATTATGCCGAGGATCACTGTAAATACCAAGAGCCAGGCTTTGAACAAGCACTTGCTATTGAGCTAGTAAGACGGGACTACTTTTTAAACGTTCAATTAGGTATAGCCTCTACGCTCATACTTAAAGAGACCCAGCTTCCTCCTAAAACTGACTCGTTAAAAGGCATAGTATGGTTACCTCGCTTACTACCTAAAGCCCGTGCTAAGCTAAGAGGCGAATTATCCAGTGAGCTCATGTATTGCTGCGGAGGTGACCGTAACTTTTTTAAGACTCATAATATTATGCCAGCAGAATTATTAAGTGTTATTTGGCGCACAGGATCAGACGATAATGCTGTTGCAGATTGGATTAAACTGCGTAAATAATCTTTTTAATATCCATGAGTACGTATAACCTCAAAATCAATGGTACGAAACACTCGGTTAACGTCGCGTCAGAAACACCTCTTTTATGGGTTTTACGCGATACGCTTGGCCTCGTTGGAACTAAATTTGGATGCGGTATAGGTCAATGCGGTGCATGCACTGTACACCTTAATGGTATCGCTGTACGCGGCTGTCAAACGCCTGTATCAGCTGCTGTAGGATTAGAAATAACAACGATTGAAGGATTATCCCAAGACGGAACTCATCCTTTGCAAAAAGCCTGGTGCGAATTAGACGTTGCGCAATGTGGTTACTGCCAAGCAGGACAGATCATGACAGCTGCATCGCTACTTGCACGTAATCCTAACCCAAGCGATCAAGACATAGATGATGCGATGGCGGGTAATTTATGCCGCTGTGCGACCTACACACGAATTCGCGCTGGAATACATCATGCAGCAAATTTAGCAGCAAATAAGGAGGCTAAAGTATGAACACACAATCTTCTGAATTAAATCGTAGAGCATTTCTTAAGGTATCCACCCTCGTATCTACAGGACTATTTCTTGGGTACTACATAAATTCTTCTGACGATGCAGTTGGAGAAGTTTCAAAACTTAAACCAGAAGCGCTCGATTCTACGTTTAGTCCCAATGCTTTTATTAGTATCACTAAAGATGGTACTGTGACTTTAGTTTCAGCACGTCCAGAAATCGGACAAGGTATCAAAACTTCACTTCCCATGATTTTAGCCGAAGAACTCGGCGTTAACTGGAAAGATGTAAAAGTAGTATCAGTACCTTTAAATTCTATTTATGGAGGTCAAGCAGCGGGTGGTAGCACTTCGACTCCTACTTCTTACCTTCGCTTAAGACGTCTTGGCGCTACAGCTCGAACCCTACTTGTACAAGCTGCCGCTAACTCCTGGGGTGTACCCGCAGCAGAATGTAAAGTAAAAGATGGTAGCGTCATTCATACACCTAGTGCACGAACTGTTAAGTTTGGAGATCTCGTTGATGCCGCATCAAAACTACCGGTTCCAAATGAAGCCTCCGTACATCTTAAAGACCCGTCAGAATTCACGCTTCTTGGATCCCGTGTAAGCGGTGTCGATAATGATAAAGTGGTTACCGGAAAACCGCTCTTTGGTATCGATCAAGTCGTACCAGGTATGGTGTATGCCGTTTATGCTAAATGTCCTGTTTGGGGCGGCAAAGTAGTTTCAGCTAACTTAGATGTAGTAAAAGCACAGCCTGGCGTAAGGGACGCGTTTATTATTAACGAAACTGTTCCCTACCATAACAATTCTGTTCTTGGACTTGTACCGGGTGTAGCGATTTTAGCTGATTCAACATGGAATGCATTCAGTGCTCGCAAGCAGCTGCAAGTCGTTTGGGATGAAGGTGCTTTTGCTAAAGACAGCTGGGCTGGCTACAAAGAAAAAGCTAAGCAGATGGTTCAAACAGGTGAAGGTTTGAAACGTGTTCGCAATGACGGTGATGTAGATAAAGTATTTGAAAGTGCCACTACCCTTCATGAAGCCGATTATCACTTCGCTTTTATTGGACACACAAATCTAGAACCACAAAACACAACCGCGCTCGTTACAGGTGATAAAGTTCAGTTGTGGAGCCCAACACAGAACCCAACAGATGTTCAAAACAGTGTTGCAGAAGCACTAGGTATCGAACCTGAAAATGTAAGTATTGTTATTACACGTATTGGCGGTGGATTCGGACGCAGACTTCATCCAGATCCAGCAATCGAAGCTGCAGTTATTGCCAAAAAAGCAAAAGTCCCTGTAAAACTTATTTGGTCAAGAGAAGATGATTTTCAACATGACCACTACAGACCAGGTGGATTCCATCACTTCAAAGCAGCGTTAGATGCGAAAGGTAAACTCATCGCCTTAGCAGATAAGACACTCGCCTTTGATGCAAATTCAGGAGCAGATAATTACCCTGGACGCTTCTTGGAGCACTGCAGAATTGAATCAGGAAAAATTCCTAACAATGTTCCTACCGGACCTTGGAGAGCACCTTATAGCAATACCTATAGTTTTGTTATCTGTAGCTTCCTTGATGAATTAGCACATGAAGCAGGACGCGATCCTGTAGAATTTAATTTAGAAATCTTAGGCACAAAAGATATTATACCTGGCAGTGGTCCTAAGAGTGCCCCGTACAACGCAGCACGTATGCGTGATGTGATTAAACTTGTAGCAGAGAAATCTGGCTGGGGTAAAAAATTACCTAAGGGCCAAGGTATGGGTCTAGGCTATTACTTCAGTCACCAAGGCTATGTCGCTGAAGTTGCTGAAGTCACCGTGTCTAAAGAAGGTGAACTCAAAGTAGACCGTGTTGTAGCTGCTGTCGATGTAGGCTCACAAATTGTGAACTTAAGTGGTGCTGAAAATCAGGTCCAAGGATGTATTATTGATGGACTCAATTCATCTTGGCGCCAAGAGCTTGATATTCAGAACGGTCGTGTCGTGCAGAGTAATTTTAACGAATACCAAATGCTACGCATGCCCGATAGTGTTCGTAAAATTGAAGTACATTTCAATAAGACGAAATATCCACCAACTGGCTTAGGTGAACCAGGACTACCACCTCTAGGACCTGCGGTTGCGAATGCTATTTTTGCTGCAACTGGTATACGCATTCGTCAGCTTCCCTTTAGCCATACCGACCTAAGGTGGTCTTAAACCTTATTACCTTACTATAAATTAGTAACTTATCATAAAAAAAGCATCACCTATAAAAGTGATGCTTTTTTATTTTTTAAATTATTAATTATTTAGAATGGCTTTACGTAAGCCATGATAACCGCTGCTAAAGCAAAAAGACATGTGAGCGTGATCCAGAGTTTTACTTGTTCACGGCGGCGGTAAGCTAAACCAGACATTGCTGAAATACCGAGCCAGCAAATAAGTTTAATAATCACCCATCCTGCAAACGCGAAACCGAACTGAGCTTGCCACATACGAACGCCGGTTAAGACAATAAGCAGAGCTGCCATACCTGAGTACATGGCTACACGTTTCTTGGTTTCACTTGCTCCAGCAAAAGCATAGAAAGTTGTGCCAATAAGAATTAGTACGGAAAAGATATGAACGATATGTAAGGAGTAAATTTCGCCAGGACTCATAAAAGATAAATTAGAAGGTTAAGGAAGTTGACACCCCGCCTGTGCCGTATGCCAAAAGGCTCGGGACCTTTTTATGTTAAAGTGGGCACCTGCGCCGTGTCATTTGCTTTCCGATTTACGGCCTAGCAGCTATTCACGACGTTTTCGGCTCCCGATTAAATTCTAAGGCTAAGAGCTATGTTTAAGGCACCACGAACACTGCAGGGTGTCACTGATTAACAAAGCAGCTATATCCCTAATAGTCAACCTCTTCAGGATCCTTCGGATTCAGTACTACCCTGTTCTATGTGCTTGATTATCAACTCCTGAATCGTAGCTAGGAATAAATAACCCATAAAGGCTCTGACAATAGAATCCGGTAAATTCTCGAGATGGATTTGCCCACCTTCTAAATCCTCATCTTTGATATCGCGCAATATGGTTTCACGAAGCCTTAAGCGTAGCGCTGCACAGGATCTTAAAACTGGTTCTCCGTTGTTAGGATCCAAAATAATAGATCCATCGATAAAAAAGTTTTCGTTAAAAAGACCAAATAATACATCCATATCTGTCTTTTGATGTGCGAGCAGTTCCTCGTTCCACACATCTCTAAAATCAGAATCAATATCGCGAGGCGCTTGTTTTGACTCTTGTTCCGGTGATTCGTACGCAATCGATTTAAGCACATCTAAAAGAGGTGCCACGACAGAAACGCTTAACTTGACTTCAATACGTTTCATCGCGTTCTAAAACGGCAGATAAATGCCACTGATGAAGTGTAAAGACATACGCTTCTGCTTTTTCACGAACTCCAATCCATACAATTGATCTACCCTGTTCGTGAACTTCTAACATGTGCTTTCTCGCCTTAGTCTCGTCGAATCCAAACACTTTTCTGAAGACAAGAACTACGTATGACATTAAATTTACCGGATCATTGAGCACAACAACGCGCCATGCTCCAGATAGCTGTGTTTGCACAGCTAGCTGAGCTTCAGGGGATGCGTTAGATTTCGCTAACGGAATAATCATTCAATGCGACTCGCAGCCTGTGCTTTTGCAATCGCTTGCGCAATTTGCGTAGGCGCATCAGAGAGAGCAATTTTTTGCACTTCTTTTTCAGAACGCCATTTCATTTCAATCACGCCTTCTTTGAGTCCTTTACCGCCGATAGTGATACGAAGTGGTATACCAATTAAGTCAGCATCCTTAAATTTAACTCCAGGACGTTCGCTTCGATCATCAATTAATACGTCAGCTCCGGCACTTTCTGCCGCTTTACCAAGCGTCTCTGCCCACTGAGCTGCCTCAGGTACACCTGGATCAAGTAAACAGACTAAAACCTGGAACGGAGCTATCGACCATGGCCACAAAATACCATCCGCGTCATGCTTTTGTTCAATACATGCTTGAAGAGTACGGCTAATACCAATCCCGTAACAGCCCATTACCATAGGATGTGACTGCTTTTTATCATCCGTATAAACGGCATTAAATTTTTCAGAATATTTAGTTCCTAGTTTGAAGACGTGACCTACTTCGATCGCACGTTCAATTTTAAGAGGTTCACCTGTCTTAGGATCAGGCTCTCCCACTTTAACACGTCGGTAGTCACCAAACTGTGTAATATCTAAATCCCGCGTTATGTTTACCTGTTTAATATGGAAACCATCGCTATTAGCTCCCGTGACACCGTTACCAATTAAACGAATCGCATGATCAGCATAAATGCCGTGAATTGCTGTACGGTCCTTAAAGGTTCCTTTGACAGCTCCTAAGCTACCTGGATTTGCTCCAAGTACAGGTAAAATTTCGTCTGCTGTAGCAGGTCTAAAGAGGGTAAAGCCTAATGATCCTAGCTTTGCTTCTTCTAGCTCATCACAACCGCGTAATATCACTAAGAAGAGTTTACCATCACCGATATAAACCAATGTTTTAAACTGTTTATCCGCTGAAACATTATAAGGAGCAGCTTCTAAAGAAGCGATTGAGACAACTCCTGGAGTTGCAAATTTCTCTGTAGCTCCGATAGGTGCTGCGTCTACTAAGTCCTTAGGAATAATGCCACTGGTAGCTTTTTCCCGGTTAGCGGAGTAACCACTCTTCTCTCCGTATACGACATCATCATCTCCTACTTCCGCAGGAACCATGAATTCATGGGATGCACTACCACCCATAACACCGGTATCTGCTTCAACAGCGATTGTCTTAAGTCCAGCGCGTTGGAAAAAGCGCTCATAGGCTGTCTTCATTGATTGATAACTCTTATTAGCTCCTGCGTCATCAACATCAAACGAATAGGCATCTTTCATCACGAACTCACGCGCACGCATGAGGCCATAACGGGGACGAATTTCATTTCTAAACTTAGTCGCAATTTGGAAGAAATTTTTTGGTAAGTCTCTATAGCTCGTAATTTCGGATTGCACGAGAGGTGTGATAATTTCTTCGTGGGTTGGGCCGAGTACGAATTCAGGCTCTTGAGGAGGTCTTTTACCTGCACCAGCGTGGTCAGCACGGTACATAATTTGACGAGCTGCAGCCCAGCGTGGTCCTTGCTCCCAGAATTCTACCGGATGCAAGTGGGGCATTTGTAACTCGATAGCCCCTGCTCTTTCCATCTCTTCACGGCAGATTTGTTCTAATTTCGCCATGACTTTTAAACCGAGCGGCATATAGGTGTATAAACCACCGCCAAGTTTACGAACAAGCCCTGCTCTCACGAGTAAACGATGCGATGCTATTTCAGCATCTGCTGGGCTTTCTTTGAGTGTAGGAATGAAGTACTTAGACCAATATTTCATGCAGGGTTTGATCGAAACAGGCTAAGGCCCTTCAATCAAATGTAATCGAGGCCATTTTAGCTATGCCGTTGCCATGGAGCACCGACTTAGTTTAGATTGAAAGCAGTGAATACTGAAAAGCGTAAACCTTGGCCTATGCGGTGGATCATTATAGCAATGATCCTTTTTGTAGCTCCATACACCTACCTAACCCTGCACTACCGTAAACCAGGTCCTTCCTACCAGCCTTACCAAGATGCTAAGGAAAAGACGGTACTCGCTCATAATGGCTATACACGCATCAGTTTACCCTCAGCACAACCCGCTTCAGGTATGCTACTTCCTGTCCAGGGTATACCGGCATCCACGAATTCGTCTATATTAGGATTAACTCCCGAGCTTAAGAAAGCTTTAGGTACTGCTGTAACAATCCCTGAAGCCATCGATTCTGTAGCTGCACCCACTATCTTTGAACATGGCAAGACTTACCCCTTTAGTTACGGCTGTAGTACAAGTGATTTACATCATGCGCTAGCCGGTACACGTCTATATGTGAAAGATAAAAATGTCTACGTTATCACCGATTTTGAAGCCCTTGTGGGTGGCTTATCATCACGCGATACCCATACCGTAATAGCCCTAGAATTACCATCAGGAGCGCTAGAAGCTGGGTCCTACATGTTTACTGTGGTTGGGAAAAACCAGTCACGCAGTTGGCACGTTTTATTCAAATAGACCACATTTAACGGTATCTAAGCCCCTAACGTGCTCCTTGACGTTTGGGCCAGTCTTGATGAAAACTACGTGAATACTAAATCAATGAGTAACGCTCCTGTACAAGCGACACCACCTATCTCCGCTCAAGCTATTACAATTAAGCCAACGGACTTACGTGGTATTTTAAAATACGTTCCTCGTTTTCAAGGTCAGATATTCGTTATCGCAATCGATGGTTCTATTGTCGCAGACGAAAACTTTAGTAATCTCTTAGTAGATATTGCCGTTTTAAGAAGCTTAGGAATTAAACTCATTTTAGTTCACGGTATCAGTAAACAACTACAAGAGCTTGCAACGTTAAGAAACGTAACAATCACCAACGCAGATGGCACGGGCCCAACGGATGCAGCTACATTAGATATTGCTGTTCGTGCTTCCTCACGCATCTCACATCAGATTCTAGAAGGTCTCACCCAAAACGCGTTAAAAGCTGTCATCACAAACGCCGTGCGTGCCGTACCAGTTGGAATTATTAAAGGGATCGATCAACAATTTACAGGCAGAGTTGACCGTATTGATAAGGACCTTTTAAACGAACTCATTGCCCAACAAGTCGTTCCCCTAGTATCACCGCTAGCGTTTGGTCCAGATGGTAAATCACTACGGGTGAATTCAGACTTACTTGCAGCCGAACTAGCTGAAGCACTTCATGCTACTAAAATCATTTTCTTAACGCCAACTGGCGGCTTAGAAATTGAAGGCCAGGTAAGACGTGAAATTTCGGTCGATCAACTACGGTCAATTATTCAGGATCATCCTGAAAAGTTAAGTGACTCAAGTCGCAGTAAGGCCTCCCACGCAATCAAAGCGATCGAAACAGGAACCCCTCGGGTTCACGTAGTAGATGGACGTGTCTTCGACGGACTGCTCAACGAAATCTTCTCAAACGAAGGTGTTGGTTCCTTGATCTATGGTAATGATTACCAGCAAATCAGAAAAGCAACCCGTAGAGATGTAAGATTTATCTATAATCTGACACGTAGTGCTGTTAAACGTGAAGAGCTCTTACACAGAACACAGGAAGGTATTCTTAAAAATATTGATCACTTCTTTGTGTTTGAAGTGGATGAAAATATTATCGCCTGTGTTACGCTCTATTTTTACACGGAAAACCCAACCATTGCAGAAGTGGGTTCACTCTACGTCGTACCGTTCTACCACAACCGCGGAATTGGTAAGAAGATGGTAGAGTACGCATGCTTACAGGCTAAGGAAAGTGGCGCTAAATCTGTGATTGCTCTATCAACACAAAGCTTTGGCTTCTTCAGCAATACGTGTGGATTTGAGGAAGTAGATAAAGCAATCTTACCAGAAACACGGTTAAAACTTTATGAGGAAAGCGGACGTAACGCTAAAGTACTCGTAAAGCATTTGGTGTAATGCATGTAAGAAGCTACGCTCTTACCGACATTGGTAAACGCAGAGCTGAAAACGAAGATCGCTATTTAAACGATTTAAAAGAGCTACTCTTTGGCGTTGCAGATGGTGTAGGTGGTGAAGACAGAGGCGGCGAAGCAGCAGAGGCTGCTGTCACAGCTATAACCGATTCTACCCATACAACTAAGCGTACTGTAGAAGCCTGGCTCACTGAGTTAGTGAAAAACGCTCACAAAAAAGCATTACTCTATGCACCTGGAGCAACGACTCTTTTACTAGGACACATCTGTGATACTAAACTTTATTTAGCTCATCTCGGTGACTCTCGGTGCTATCTGTTGCGTAAAAACAAACTAACTCAGTTAACCCAAGATCACGCTTTAGAAAATGATCCTTCGGTTGATAAAGATAATAGCCTCTTTAAAAACAATCCACACCTTCTTAAACAACTAACACGCTGGGTTGGTACTAAAGGTAAAGTAAACCCTGAATTAATAACTCAGGAGCTTCAGGTAAATGATCGTATTTTATTTTGTACAGATGGCGTAAGTAACATGATACCTACGCGCGTACTTGAAAAAATACTGAGTTCTGAATCAGAACCTGAAACACTCGTTAATGCTCTAATACGTGAAGCATTACTAAGAGGCGGACTAGATAATGCTACCGCCGTGTGTGTCTTTATTGATTCACTTTAAAACGACTATAGGCCTTGGCTTTAGTCTCATTGTTTTTTAATATATAAAGCTTAATTAGACTATGTCCCAAACAAGCAAAACACGACTCTCAGCGCTAGGTATGCTACTCCTAGCCAATGCGTTTTGGGGACTGAGTTTTCCACTGATCAAATCGCTTATTTTACTCAGTGCGAAATTAAGTCCAGGCAGTGGTCTATTTGCCGTAGCATGTACCGTTGCACCTCGTTTCATTTTAGGTACGATTCTTTTATTTCTGTGGCAATTCATCACAACACCTAAGAGTGAAAAGCCGTGGCTTACTAAAACCGAATTAACTCAAGGTATTTACTTAGGAATTTTTGGTGCAGCTGGAATGCTTTTACAAAACGATGGACTTCGGTTTACAAGTGCCTCGACTTCCGCCTTTCTTACCCAATTTTACGCCTTACTAATTCCTCTGTGGCTTAGTATACGCAGTAAAACGCTACCTCGTTTTACAATTTTGATGAGTAGTGTCTTAGTACTAGCAGGCGTTTCTATTTTGGGAAATTTTGATTATAAAAACCTCCACTTTGGACGAGGTGAACTTGAGACTCTGCTTTGCTCCGTTTTCTTTATGGCTCAAGTCTTTGGAGTAGAAAATGAAAAGCATTCAGAATGTAGACATGAAAAAGTTACTTTAATTTGGCTTGGCACCGAAGCACTACTCTTTACAGGTCTTGGACTTTATAGTGCACCTACACCACACGATTTTTGGATTCCGTGGAGTTCTACTCCTTGGCTTGGACTCACCCTTGCACTTACCTTATTCCCAACGCTTGGTTCCTTTTCTATTATGTCCAAGTGGCAATCAAAAATCACAGCCACAGAAGCGGGCCTTATCTACTGCTTTGAACCTATTTTTGGATCACTTTTTGCACTCTTTTTACCAGCAATCTTTTCAATATGGGCAGCAATCAGTTACCCCAATGAACATATCACCCAGAGTTTACTCATTGGTGGATGCTTAATCACCTTTGCTAACGCGCTCATTCAACTGAATCCACCACCTAAGTCCCAAGGCTTACCGATGTAGAGGAAAGTTTTGTTGTAGATACTGCTCTCAGTGTAACTGCGGTTAAAACAATAACACCTCCTAAGATAGCTAATGCCGTTGGCTTTTCGCCCATAACGAGCAGAACCCACATAGGATTTAAAATAGGTTCGATTACAGGAATAATGACTGCTTCTAATGCAGTCACATGTCGAATAGCCTTGGCATACAGTCCGTAGGATAAACCAAGTTGAACGACACCCAACAACACTAGGCATAACCAACCTTTAGGACTTAAATTTTTGGATTTAGCAATCCATGGAAGACCAATCAAAAATGCGATATAATTTCCAAGAATAATAGATTCAATTGCAGACGTATTTTTTTGTCTGCGTAAAGCGATTGTCATACCTGCGAAAAAGAGTCCACTTAAGGCAGCCAGTGTATCACCTAAAAGATGCGACCCCTGTAAGCCGTCCTTAAAAAATAAAAGCATACCAAAGATAACAAAAAAAATCGTTAACCAATCTTTACTTGTAGCCTTTTCTTTAAGGAGCCATGACCCAAGTAAAGCGATCCAAACAGGGGCTGTATACTGAAGTAAAATAGCATTAGCTGCGGTTGTTAATTTGGTAGCCGTACAAAAGGTTACCGTACAAAGCGCATAACCGATCGCCCCGAGTACTTGAGGTTTTGAAAAGGTAAAATGAAGTGGTCTGCTAATAAGTAACAAAAAGGTACCCGCTAAAAAACCACGTGCCCCTGCAACTGCGAGTGGCGACCAATCTATCGATTTAATTAATAGACCACCCAAACTCCATGCGAGTGCGGCTATAATTAATTGACCTACAGCAAAGCTTTTTTCCTTAGATATATTCAAGCCATATTAGGAAAAAGCGTGTCCTAGAAAGACTCAAACCGAATGTTTGCTTCTTTAAGCAAGATACCTTTTATTAAATCAAAATGTATTTCCCCAAACTTTTGCGCTTTATTGCTGGTTTAACCCTGTGCTTGTTGCCCATATTATCGAGAGCACAAGTCGAGGCGAGTTTAGTTACAAGTAAGACACAGGTCGTTTCGGGCCAGCCATTCACGGTAGCACTTCATTTAGTACATGAAACCCATTGGCATACCTACTGGCTTAATCCTGGTACAGGTCTAGCAACAAGTATCACCTGGAATTTACCTAAGGGATGGAAAGCGTCCGATATTCAGTGGCCTACGCCTCAAATGATTAAAGACGATCATGGTATTATCACAGGTACAGGGTATGACGGTGATTTACTATTACCTGTAACCATAACGCCAGCACCAGACGCAGTCTTAGGTTCTACAGTTACCCTCTCCGCTTCAGCACAGTGGCTTATGTGCAAAGATGTCTGTAAGCCAGGTGACGCTTCCGTATCAACCTCAGTCACGCTTGCGAGTAAAACCCAAGATGACGCAATCTGGAGTGCAAAATTAAAAGCACAACTCGCCCAATTACCTCGCACAGATAGCACCTGGAATCTTACCGCTTATAAAGAAGGTAACCGAATCATACTCACTGCCTCGTCCAAAACTTCACTGTCTGAAGCCGATACCCCTAAAGATTTACATTTTTTCTCAGATGATGGCCTTATCGTTTTAGATCAGCCGCAGATCATTTCTAAAGCCAATCCATTAGAAATAAGTTTACCCTTAAGTACGGATGCAGCACAGACCTCACGCCTGATTGGTGTATTAAGAGTTAGTAATTCATGGAGTAAGGATCAAACACTTCCCGGACTACGAGTTGATATACCTATCACTCCAGGACGTCCTGCTGCAGCAGTTGCAACACCATCTTCTTCAACTTCCTTTGGAGCTACACTTCTACTCGCTCTTATTGGCGGTTTAATCCTAAATCTTATGCCATGTGTTTTTCCTGTCTTAGGCATTAAAATTTTAGGCTTCGTAAATCAGGCAGGTAGTGAAAGAAAAAAAGTTATCCTCCATGGTTTAACTTTCACCTTTGGTGTTGTTCTTTCTTTCTGGGTACTTGTTGGTATCTTAACGATTCTAAAGACGGGAGGTGCACAACTTGGCTGGGGCTTCCAATTGCAATCTGCTGCATTCGTTTTTGCCTTAGCAGCTGTTATGCTTGTGTTTGCTCTTAACTTAAGCGGCGTTTTTGAATTTGGTCTTTCGGCTACATCCGTAGGTGGCAACTTGCAAATGAAGTCTGGCTTCATGGGATCTTTCTTTACGGGAATTCTGGCAACGATGGTAGCAACTCCTTGTAGTGCTCCATTTTTAGCTCCAGCTCTAGGTGCTGCGCTAACCATGTCCACAGGTGAGTCCTTCATTGTATTCACGGCAGTAGCTTTAGGATTATCAGCTCCTTATTTACTGTTATCGATATTCCCTGCAGCGATTAAAATATTACCTAAACCAGGCGCTTGGATGGAAACGTTCAAGCAATTCATAGCTTTCCCGCTCTATGCAACCGTAGCTTATTTAATCTGGGTACTTGCAGGCCAAGTTTCTGAATCAGGACTTTTAAACAGTATGATAGGTTTAGTTATTATTAGTATGGCTGTTTGGATTTATGGAAGATATGCGCAGCGAAAAGTTAAACTTAGTATTTCACTCACAGCCGTAGCATTAGTCGCAGGACTCTGGGCAGGTTGGCCTGTTGCAGCTGCTCCTACTGACATCACGTGGAGCCCATGGAGTACGCAATCAGTCGAACAGCTCCGCTCTCAAAATCGCATTATCTATATCGATTTCACAGCTCGTTGGTGCGCTACCTGCCAAGCTAACAAGAAAGTGGTTTTTCATTCGAACGAAGTACTCAAACATTTCCGGGATAAGAATATTGCTACACTTAGAGGTGATTGGACAAACCGCGATCCACTCATTTCACAAGAACTAGCTAAATATTCGAGAAGCGCTGTTCCCTTTAATCTCATATGGCTTCCAGGTAAATCTGAACCAATCATTTTACCAGAATTACTCACTCCTACGATAGTGATGGATGCTGTAAATCAAAAGTAGTTTTTCTAAAGTAAATCCAATGAACGCTATCACGTGCACACGTAAGCACGCTCCTGCTATTCTTGATATTTTTAATGATGCGATTGTAAATTCAACGGCACTTTACGACTACAAACCTCGCACCTTAGAAACCATGCATGCTTGGTTTGATCTTAAAGATAAAACTAAGCAACCCGTCATAGGTGTTGAATCTGAATCAGGCGAACTCATGGGTTTTGCTACATATGGCGTCTTTCGCGATAAACCTGCCTATAAATACTCCGTAGAACATTCTGTTTACGTTGCTTCTCAATATAGAGACAAAGGTGTTGGCCGCTTCCTCTTAAAAGAAATCATAGAATTAGCTAAACAAAATGGCATTCATATGATGATCGGAGCTATTGATGCATCGAATCTTGTAAGCGTAAATTTACATAAATCCCTTGGATTTGAACATTGCGGTACTATCAAACAAACTGGTTTTAAATTCGGAAAATGGCTGGATCTTGATTTTTATCAGTTAATCTTACCTACACCTTTAAACCCTACAGACAGTTAAAAGTATTATTAGCTCGACAGGTTTTTAAAATTAAGACGCAATATATTAAGTCTTAATAATACTTAAGACTCATTACATTGCGTCTTATATGAAATCCTCTGTTCATACAATACTACCTGATAACATTCGTAGATCGCTTTCTAAATTTGGAAAAGACCTAGCTACAGTTCGTAGAAAACGTCATTTAACAATAAAAATGATGGCGGAAAGAACAGGCCTTTCACCAAATACTTATAGCAGAATCGAAAAAGGAGATCCAAGTACTGCTATGGGTAATTACGCTATGACTTTATACGTACTTGGTTTTGGTGGAATATTAGGCGAAATTGCTGATGCAAGTAGAGACGAGCAAGGACTGATTGATGATGAACAACGTTTACCTATTCGTGTACGAATAAAGCGCACACCTCTGTTGAAATGAAAAGAACCATTCAAGTATATCTTGGCAATGAAGCCCATCACGTAGGGACATTACATTACAACTTAGATGGTTCCAGAGAACGATCAGCGTTTAGCTATACTGAATCGTGGTTAAAAACAAAATCAAACTTCGCTCTAGAACCCGCGCTGCCATTAGTAGTCGGCCCTCAATTTCATCGCAAAACACCCCATGGATCTGCTTTTCCCTTGGCTATCGCAGACACAGAGCCAGATGGTTGGTCTAGACGAGTTATTCAACGCGACTTCGCGAAGCGTCGTCAAAATGAAAATCGTTCAGAAGAACTGATGACACCAAGTCAATTAACAGCAGTAGACTATTTACTCGCAGCAGATGATTTAAGTCGTGTCGGTGCTTTAAGATACATGGACGAAAATGGTGTATTTTGCCGAACAACAGAAACAGGAACTAGAAAAGCACCTCCACTGATAGAACTTGATAAATTAATTCGAGCCACAAAAGCGATTGAACTTAATACTGAAACTACCAAGGATTTAGCATTCCTTCGCGGGCGCGGCACATCTCTTGGAGGACTAAGACCTAAATGTTCAGTAATCGACTCAGACGGCCATTTGGCAATAGGTAAATTTCCAAGCATACATGATGAAAGACCTATAACAAAAGGAGAAGTCCTAGCGATGCAGTTAGCTAAAATGGCTGGAATAAATACAGCTGAAACTCGACTCATAGATAGTGATGGTGTCCCAGTAACACTAATACGTAGGTTTGATCGTACTGCTAAGGGACAACGATTAATGTATATATCTGCCGCTACAATGCTTGGTGTAGACAATGGTGATTTAAACAACCACTATTACACGCAATTAGTTGATTTAATCCGCCGTTATGGATCTAACACACAAAAAGATATTGAGGAACTCTGGAGACGTATAGGTTTTTCAATACTCATCAGTAATTTTGATGACCATCTCCACAATCACGGATTTATACATGTAAACAATGAACAATGGTGCTTAGCACCTGCTTTCGACATAAATCCATTTCCGGACCGTATACGTGAATTTAAAACATGGATTTCTGAGAAAACAGGTCCAGAAGCTACAATCTCTGGACTTATGTCAGTTATTGATTATTTCCGCATAACAAATAATCGTGCTAAGTTGATATTAGGAGAGATAGAACGTACTGTTAGCAAGTGGCGTAACATAGGAAAAGAACTGGATATGAGTAAAAAAGAGATAACAATGTTTGAAGAGGCCTTTGAACATCCTGAACGTGATGAAGTTCGCAAAATAATGATATAGTGCATATCACATATCCCAGATAACCAAACCCTGTTATTAGTATCTAACAGCATCTATTTTGATCTTTTACATACAGTAAATTACTAACAAATATTTAAATATTGAATTAACGTTACTATAGTTGCGTGGTAAAAAATATTAAATATTTGATTATCAATATTTTATGTAGTATTTGTAAACCCTTGACGCAGGCCTATAGAATAATACCTTACAAGTGCAGTAACTCATTTGCCAGAGTAGCTCAGTGGTAGAGCAGAGGACTCATAAGCCTTTGGTCGGCAGTTCAATCCTGCCCTCTGGCACCATTTTATTAAAACCCTTTAACCCATGGTTACAGGGTTTTTTTATATCTATAGTTAATTAGCTAAAACTAAAATACGTGCTACGGTTAAGAATTAGTTAAGTTAATATTTAATTTTCTTCATACATGTCGCTCACGTACTCAGATTCAAGCCCACTAAAGCTAGCAGTAACTGAAGCCTGTAATGTAATTAAAAATTACAACACAAGACGTGTACTTAATTCAGTATCATTACATGTTTACCCTGGTGAAAGACTTGCTCTTACCGGTCCATCTGGAAGTGGAAAAACTACTCTACTTAATTGCCTAGGTGGACTTGATCACTTCGATGAAGGTAAAATATTATTTTCCGGAATTAATTTACATACACTAGACAGCACGGCTTTAGCTAAACTACGTCGCGAAAAAATAGGTACCGTATTTCAATTTTTCAATCTCCTACCTACCCTCACCGTAACTGAAAATATAGAAATACCTCTGCAGTTAACAAAACATCCAAGAGAAGAAAGAATTAAGCGTGTTAAAACGTTACTTACCCAAGTTGGATTAGCTCATAAAGGAGATGCATACCCAGGTGAACTCTCAGGTGGCGAACAACAACGTGTAGCAATTGCTCGTGCCCTAGCCCACAAACCAGCACTCATACTAGCAGATGAACCAACAGGAAATCTCGATTCCGTAAGTGGTCAAAGTATCCTTGAGCTCTTTAAAGCGATCACAGACAACCATGGCCCTGCATTAATTATGGTAACCCATAGTGAAGAAGTTGCTGCGGTTTGCCACAGGAGAATACATCTCAAAGATGGGATCATCGTTCGTGAATCCTAAAGGTTAATACATATGGATAACCTTTGGCTATTATTACAAAAAACGACTTTTAGACATTGGAAGTATTCGTTTAAACAAAATGTACTTTTAATACTTGTTCTATCGTTAGGTGTAGGTGTCTATTTTTCTATACGGCTTGCAAACCGAGCTGCCATTGCAAGTTTTACCAGTTTTACAACATCCCTTACTGGTCAAAGCGATTGGATCATTGAGCCTAACGTAGGTTACTTTAAAGAAGATATCCTGAACAAAGTGAACACCTTGGTTGGGTCTCGGACAGTTCACATCATTCCCGTTTGCGAAGCAACCGCTACTGAAACGTCATCAGAATCTAAATTAGCTGCAAATACCTATACCATTTTGGGTATTGATCTTATTGCGATGAGTAATCTGCCACTTGGTAAGCGTGGCCCTACGGTTTACTTAACTCAAAGCGAAACGTTTTGGTCCACCTTTCGCTCAGGTCCTCACGTTTGGGTACCACCTGAGTTAAAAGATAAAAAAACACTCAGTCTCATTATTTCAGATAATATTGTTACTCTACCGGTGGCAGGAATTATACCAAGTGATCCTGAGCGTCCCAAAATTCCACCGTCCTTACTTGTGATGGATCTACCCGATCTACAAAAGCTAAGTGCCAAACAAGGACTCATTAATCGCATTGAATTCATTGTCGAGAAAGGGCCCGATTTCGAAGCACGCAGAGCTGAACTTGGTAAACTTTTAATTGATGAAAGCGCTAAGACAAACCACTGGAACGTAAAAACCGAAGAGTCAAAGCGTGCGAATGCACAAATCATGACTCAGGCATTTAGTTACAACTTAACGATACTTTCCTTAATCGCTTTATTAGTTGGTCTTTACCTTCTTTTTCAAGCTATGGATAGTGCTGTCGTGAGAAGGCGACTTGAAATTGCCGTTCTTAGGTCACTGGGGGTTTCTCCAGGAGAAATACGTGCACTATGGATTTTTGAAGCTGCCTTACTTGGCTTACTGGGTGGTTTAGGAGGTATTATATTAGGATGGATTGCCTCGTATGAGGCTGTGAAGTTAGTAGGAAGAACAGTAAATGCGCTTTATTTTAGTACTACAGTAAGCGCTACGCACTTTGAATTCAAAGAAGCCTTAATCACTCTGCTTATAGCCATAGCAACCAGTATACTTGCTGGTCTATGGCCTGCTAAAGAGGCTGCTGAAGTATCCCCTGCTCAAGAACTCGTAAGGTCACATGCAACACATCAAGGAAATCCACTTTGGAAAAATCCAACCCTAGGATTATGTTTAACTTCACTTGGTTTTATTCTTCTTCAATTTAACCCGTTACATTTAACCGGAGGTGTGCGATTACCCTTCGCAGGTTACTGTGCAGCTCTCGCTTGGATTGCTGGTTTTGGTATGTTATGCGCAGCAAGCCTTCCACTACTTGGTAGGTACTTTAAGTACCTAGGTAAGTATTTTACCGTACTTAAAATCGCTGGAGGATATCTCACTAAGGCTACCAGTAGACACCGCTTAAGCGTTGCAGCACTGGTATGTGCTATCGGTATGTGTGCTGGTATGGCTATACTTGTAGCAAGTTTTGAAAAGACAATTAAAGGCTGGATAGGACAAGCACTACAAGCTGACTTATACCTCTATAGTGCGAGTTCTCGGAACGTAACGGAAGCTGCACGCATTCCAGAGAGCACTTGGAAATCTATCGCCACTAATCCTCATATACAAGAAGCGTGGATACTAAGTACTTATCCATTTGAAATGAGCGCAGGTCAGAGCGTATTACTCACTGGAAATGACTTAAGACTCATCAAGAAGTATAATAATCTGCAATGGGTAGAACCTCCACGCGAGTTGGATATTTTTGATACGAAACGCAACGAAGGTCTAGTGATTGTCAGTGAAAGCTTCTCGGAACGGTATCAATTACACCGCGGAATGCATTTTGATATACCATTCAGTGGTATAAAACATAGTGTAACTATCGCTGCAGTCTTTGCTGATTATGGAAATGAACGTGGTTCTATCATTATCGATAGACAGCATCTTGTAACTTGGTCGCAGGATAATTCCGTAACCCATATCTCCTTAATTGTAAAACCCGGTATCAACCCTGGTGCATTAAGACTAGAACTACTCAAACAATATCCCGGCTTTAATATTTTAAGTAATTCTTCATTAAGAGACCAAGTACTGGTAATTTTTCATCAAACATTTTCAATTACCTATGCACTTGAAATTATTGGTGTTGTAGTAGCCGTTGCAGGAATTGGATTAACAATGACCAGTATCCTAAGCGACCGGTTTGATGAACTTATACTGCTGCGATCACTAGGATTTACCCATACAGAAATCGCTTATGCTTCAGCATTAGAAGGACTAGCTCTTGCTCTATGGTCGCTTATTTGGGGAATTATTCTAAGCTTAGGTCTAGGGTGGATACTTATTTATATCGTAAATAAACAAGCCTTTGGTTGGACCCTAGGAACTGCACTACCCTACACTAATTTATTTCTTTTAGGAATAAGTGTTACGAGTTCGGGCTTTCTATTAAGTTATATTGTTGCCTACTTAGGAAGTCGGTTACCCGTAGATAAAGAAAAGACCCATGAGAATTAATTCTATCCTAGCACTTAGCATACTCTTTCTTGGGCTAAATGCTTTAGTCACGGCTCAAGAGATCCCTGCATGGGAATATCCTTTAGATAATCACGCGTTTAGTTTTCCAAAAGATAACGCATCACACCCACACTTTAAACTAGAATGGTGGTACATAACAGGACACCTAAAAGACGAAACAAATAACGCCTACGGATTTCAGGCAACTTTTTTTCGTATTGCAGGTTCACCAGAATATGCCGAAACAAGCCAAACCTTCGGTCATAGCCAACTCTATCTCGCGCATATGGCACTCACGGATATTGCCGGAAAGCATTTCATCAACGAGGAACGTTTAAATCGTAATGGATGGGCAGCGTACGCTATGGAAGATAAACTCTCTCTTAAAAATGGAAATTGGTCACTCACTCAATCCGACTCAAAAGAAACTACATTTAACCTTATAGGATCTATTTCTAGGCAAGCATCATTTGAAATCAGTCTTACTGCTACAAAACCCTTAGTTATATTCGGAACACAGGGGGTTTCCCACAAAGGCGCGTCACCTACAGCAGCCAGTTATTACCTTACTTTTTCACGACTTAAGACTACGGGTTTCCTCGACTATAACGGCAAACATATGACGATCACAGGGCAGGCTTGGATGGATCACGAAATAAGCTCAAGCCAACTCAGTGGAGATCTCGTTGGCTGGGACTGGACTTGTATACAATTTAATCATTCAGACTATGAATTAATGCTGTATCGTTTACGCCGTAGCGACGGAACAAGCGATCCCCACTCCATGCTTCAATGGGTTAATAAAGATGGGAAACCAATCTCAGAACCCTTTAAGTGGACTGTGATAAGCGAATGGCTAAGCGAGAAAAGTAAAACAACTTATCCGTCACGTATTTGCTTAGAAACGATCGATCCACGTACACATACATGGATTAAATTTTTCCTTAATCCGAAGCTTAAAGATCAGGAGCTTATCACTCATTTAGGAGGTGATACGTACTGGGAAGGCGCCTGTGACGTAACAAATCAAGCTAATACGAGTTGTGCAGAAGCGTATGTAGAACTTACAGGCTACACGCATCCGATGAAATTATAGCCAGTATAGCTTAGGATAAATCTATATCGCTAGTTAAAGCCTGGCTAGTATTGAATAATGACGACCGAGTAATCCCTACATAGAAACTTCATAAATTTCTATCAGCACAACTCCTTTTACACCCGTCCTACTTGTGATCTGTACGGTATAAGCACCAGATTTAAGGATCATAAGTACTGCAGAATCACTACTTGCTGTACTTATAAATGGAAAGGCACCTACTTGTTTTGCAGCTTGGGACAAAGTTATATTTCCTGCCCAGCCTGTATCGGTTGCTAATACTTTTGCCGTGCTATCAAACAAGGTGAGCTTAGGGTCAATCAATGTACCAATAAGATTAAAAGGTGGCATTGCTAAGGTTGGACCACTTACCCGAATAAGTACGGTTTCTAACGTAGAACCAGAAATAACAAACCCAGCCGTAAGCGTACCTCCTGTTAATACTTGAACTAACGAGGAAACATTAACCAAACGAGGAAAACTGATTTGGTACATCCCTGACGGAGTCATGTCATAAACTTCAGCTAATACATTACCCGTATTTTCATTTTTTCCACTAATTTGGACCGTGTATACACCTTGTTTAAGATTAACAACAAGCGCTGAATCTAAACTCGTTGCCGCCAAAAAGGAAAAGGTATCACTAAAGAGTATCACGATGAAAAATTCATTTTACCGAATTTTTACCAGAAATTATCTGATGATGATTGGATAACTTCGTTATGCACCAATTTTGGATATCGACCAAAAATTCGCACAACAGTTAAAGACATTTCCCAGCTTTACAGTACGATCATCAGCACCGGCGCTGTAAGTATTCTGCCTAGTTACGCACGTAACTATACACATGGCAGTATTCGCATGATAGAAATTGTTGATTCAGTTGAGCCAAACACAATAAATGCCATCATTTGCAATAGAAAGCCTTTAGAAGCCGTTAATGCCTTCATTAAGTATTTGCAGATTGTAGCTAAAGCAAACGGTCAGAACACCGGCCATAATCACGATTAAGACTCAGTGAACTATTTGAGTAGTAAATTGTGTTACTATTCAAAGCTAACCCATTAGAATAATATCTCTTCGTTGTAATTCTTCTACTTTTGCAACATCTCTTACAAATTCTTGTAATGAGCATTGATAATTAAAGCAAAATAAGCAATAAGTAGGGAAT
>Ga0364859_10043_pt1 | contig 87336 bp, 69 predicted proteins | sample ExccelAu500001D3_FD_206911 | JGI IMG/M metagenome (GOLD analysis project Ga0364859, IMG submission 206911) | Enriched cells from Trout Bog Lake Hypolimnion, Wisconsin, USA - BchlTB.Aug20.5000.01 .D3 | ecosystem: Environmental > Aquatic > Freshwater > Lake > Hypolimnion/Profundal zone | place: USA... | reverse complement strand
GCGTCTTCAAGCCACAGTTGCCAGTCGCGGGCCGAGGCGGTTCCTGTTGCCGGTGCCGCGGGTTCCGACATCAATCGCGTGCGCCAGCGCCTCTCCAGTTGCATCAGGCCCCACAACAGCCCCACGCAAACCGACAAGATGAAGCCCCACACAATCACCCGCCCAATCCACGCAGAGCGGGATTGGAACTTTGCGGCGCTTTCAAATATCCGGTTGAGCCAGTTGCCAAGCTTTTCCAGAACTGAATCGCGGGCCGTAGGTTCTTCAAGATTGCGAAAATCCCGCTCTGCCAGAACCTGCTTCATGGCGCCGCGTTCAAACGAATGGTCAGGCTTGGGAACCGATGTTCGGTCCGCCTGGGCCAGATCCAACGTAAGGCGCGTTTTTGCATCCTTCAGCAATTCGGAGGTGGTTCGACTCTCCGGCTGTGCGCTCTCATCAGCCGATTTGCCCTGAACACCTGATGCAGCCTTGGCCTTGGGTGCCTCCGTGTCCTTGTCCTCAGCTTTTGAAAGCAGCACCCGCAACCACCCGTAGCGCACCAGTCGCCGCTCTGCGCCCGCCCCTTGGCCCACAGGAACCCGGTCGTCCGGCCCCACCAGCGTGGGGTCGCAAGTTTTGAGGTCGCGCGCATCGGAGCAAGCCTCCACAATCAATGTCAGCTCATTCAAGTGTTTGCGGTAGTCATCCAGCGATGCCTCACGCCAATGATTGCCGGTTTCGATCGGCGCATTAGGAACAGGACTGTCTCCGCGAGCCTGCGCTGCAACCAGAATGGCGGCAATACCGGCAACAGCGAAGATAGACCGATGTGTCACGCCAGAACTTCCTTTGTCGCGGGCGCGACGACACAATCTCCGCTATTTGGAAACCGCGAAGCGTTCATCCCGGCAGCATACATCATCATCGCAATGTCGCCCCTCCGCCCTATCCGCTGATGATAGAGGAGCAGCGCGTGTTTCAGTTGCGTGGAGCCGGGCTAGCTCAGTTCCACGCTTTCAATGCGCAACCGGATGTATCCAGATCGCGTTTCCGCCGCCAGAAACCATGTGCACATCGAGCACCGTGTTTCGGTTCACTGTCTTCGTCGAGAAGGTTGCGTGTGTCGCCTCCTTCGCTGCATCCGGCGCATCCGCATAAATCTCGGCAACATACTCGCCTTCGCCAAGGAAACTCAGCGGCACCTTCACGTTCCGCTCATCCCAGTTGGTAAGCGAACCTACATACCAGTCTTTGCCGCTGCGCCGCGCCAGCGTGATGTTTTCCATGGGCCTGCCGCTCAGCACGCGTACCTCGTCCCACGTTGCCGGAACCTGCTTGATAAAGTCGAAGTCCTTCTGCCCCTGGTAGTGTTCCGGATAGTCCGCCACCATCTGGAACGGACCTTCAAATACCACGAACAGCGCCAGTTCGTGCGCCCGCGTTCCCAGCACCATGGGCATATAGTTGCGCGGTACGAACTTCTCCAGATTGCTGTTGCCAAAACCTCCAGGCGTGTAATCCATCGGTCCGGCCAGCATCCGCGTGAATGGCAGAGTCGTGTTATGCGTTGGAGTTACTCGCGCGCTCCACTTTGAATACTCCTTGCCCATCACGCCTTCCCGCGTAATCAGGTTCGGATAAGTCCGGCGCAATCCATCCGGCTTGTAGGCGCCGTGAAAGTCGATCATCAGATGATGAGTGGCCGCGGATTCCACTACGCGATGATAAAAGCCCACCATCCACTGGTCGTCGCGATTCATAAAGTCGATCTTGACACCCGCTATTCCCCACTTCTCAAACAGCGGAAATGCCTGGTCCATGTACTTGTCCACCGACGTCCAATGCGACCACAGCCATATTTTTACGTTCTTCTGCTTTGCGTAACTAATCAACTCCGGCATGTCGACTTCCGGATCTACCTTGGTAATATCCGCCAGCGCGGTGTAATCCTCCGGACCAGTGCGAGGAGCAACCGCCCAGCCAGCATCGATCAGCATGTACGGGAACCCCGACGCTGAAGCGAAATCAATGTAGTGCTTCATGGTCGCGGTATTCATGCCGGTTTTGAAAGTTACACTCGGAGCCGCCTGCCCCGACCACCAGTCCCATGCAGATTTACCCGCGCGAATCCAGGATGTATCCGCAATCTTTGAAGGCGGATTGAGATTGAGAATGATGTTGGACTCGATCAGCCTGCCCGGCTCATCGCCAATCATCAGCACGCGCCATGGAGTTGTTACCGGCGTCGTCGCCTCAACAGCCACACCCAGCTCATCCACGCGCGGCGATAACTCGCCCCGCACGCTCTTACGACCTTCGCCCTTGCGCAGGTACATACCTGCGTAGTTATCGATGTTAGCCTCGGTGATAGCCACCCAACCGAGTCCCGGCTCCTCGGCCAGCAACGGCATCCCTATCAGCCAATCCGGATGCAGCCCACCCACCATGCGCTGCTGGTACTCATCCTCCCACGAGGATTGAAACCCGTCGAGAATCAGCGGATAAGTGATAGCGTCTTTGACATAAGTGAACTCGGTAAGCTCGTGCGCGATCTTGATCTGTTTCAGTGCCGGTTGGTCCGGCACAATATAGCGGAAAGCCGCGCCATCGTCGAATACCCTGACTTCAATCGTCAACCTGCGCCCGGCTGCGTCTTCGAAATCGGCCCGCGCGGCGTTATAGTGGTCGCGCACCGTGCTTGTCTTTCCAACAGGAATGGCATAACTCTCATCCACGCTATTCACCTGCTCGCCGGTCTTGCGCATCCCGGGTCCCAGGACAGGCTGCCCGGCAATTTCAAGGCCCAGACCTGCTTTATCCATTAGTTGCTTGCCGTGGAACTCGACCGCGTAGCGCAGACCCGCCGGAGCAGGCTTTTCAAACGCCGCCCGGTCGCCGGTCTCCTTTGCTGCCTGAGCATCGAACAGAAGAAACACAATCTGTCCGTTGGGCGAAGTTACTTTCACCGGAACGCTGTCTGGCGCTTGTGCAGTTACTGCTGCAACAGCGAAGAAGGCAAGCAGGCAAGAAAACGTTATGCGCAGATAGTTCATGGATCCTCCGAGTAAAGCGGGACTTAAGCGAGTTTGTGATTTTGTATTCCGGGCAACGGGTCAGTATACTCCGGCCCGCCCTTACGCAGGATTACCAGCGTGTGACGGCGCGGCCACCAGCCCAGCCTGCTCCATCATCCACTCGATATCGTAGCCTTCCTGACGGATGCGCTGATCGTAGTAGAAGAGCATGAGCGCAATTGCGTAGACAGGCCGGGTAAAAGCCTGAACTGCAAAGGCAGTGCCATACATGCTGAACGCCAACACTAATCCGGCGGTCTGCGCGTGTTGAGGGTCGTTTGCGCCAGGGAACAAGGCAAGAACGATTGCGAATGGAACCAGGACGGCAATTGAAAGCAGCCAACTCAGCACAACTCCCAACAGATTGAGCAGAAAGATGCGGCCTCTGGATCCCTTGCTGAGTTTGGAACTGCGCCCGAGGGCGGCCAAAGCATCAATCTGCTCCACTACGCAAGCAGGGAAAGCCAGAGAAAGCCGCAGCAGCATATAGACGCAATAGCTAAGCAGGCATACCACCGCCAGTGCCGCCGCAACGCCGGCGACCACACCGGCGGAAACCCCCATCCCTGCTGTTTGCGCCAGGGCTGCCGCACCGGCAGAGACGACAAGCAGCATGGACCAGACAACAAGCGGAGCTCCCCAGATGACAAGGGCCTGAAGGATATAGAGCCCGATATAACGCCATCCCTTCAGCCATGCGAATTTATAGCTGCCGCGGATAGTGCTGGTTTGGCCCTTGTAGGCCAGTGCCGCAGCATGGTTCAGGGCTGCCGTGGCCAGCGAAGTAACGGCAAGGAATATTGGCAGGGCCAGCAAGGCGAGAACAGCAAGGAAAGCTACCGCAACAACCTGGGTACCCGTCAGCGAAGGCGAGGTTGTTCCAGTCGACCCCGCCCAGATAGCGATAAGGAAAATCCCCAGGGCAAACACGAGCACTATTCCGGTAGGAATCACCCCAATGCCGAAGAACACAAGGAACCGCGAACGGTAAAGCTGCGCCGTGCGGTCTAGTATTTCGCCCAGGTTCGACAGTCGCGGCGGCTCACTCATCTTCTCTCCGTGGGTCCAGCGCGGCAGCCGTCTCGGTGGCCGGCATTACAGTTCCGGAAGAATCAGCCAGGGGTTCGGGCGGCGTCAAACCGGCGGCCTGCATCATCCACTCAATGTCGTAGCCCTCCTTGCGCACCCGCTGGTCATAGTAGAAGAGCGTGAGCCCGGTGGCGTATATAGGACCGATGAAGGTGTTGGTAAAGAAGCCCACAACTTGCTGCATCACGCGCAACCACACAGCCAACTCGCCGCGCTGCTTGAAGGCCAATACTAAAAAGACAACCTGAGTCAGGAGCACCAGCCCGAATTGAATGACGAACACCAGCAGAGCCAGAAGGAAGATGCGTCCCCTGGCCCCTTTGGTGAGTTCGATGCTGCGGCGCAGAGCTTTGCGGGCTTTCAGATTCTCCACCACGCACGCCGGAACCGCCACGGCATAGCGCAAAGCCATCAAAACGGCATAAATCAAGGTCAGCACCAGCAGCAGGAAAAAGACCAGCGTCGCAATTCCAAAAATCGCCGCGGCCTGCGGGTCTGCCCCGGAGTTGGGGTGGGCAAAAATTCCCCTGGGCTGAATGTAGAAAAAGTACAGCCCGGAATAGCCGCCATAAATGAGTGCAAGCGGAGTCCACACCACAACGGCAGCAATGGTCATCAGCCACAAGTACCGGCCCAGGCGAGGCAGGATTCCAGCGTAGGCTCCGCGGATTGTCGCCGTTTCACCCAAATGAACCCAGGCCACAGCCCGGTTGTTAGCCGCCACGGCCGCACCCGCAAAAATAAACATGAGCAGCAGGACCAGGCCGTAAGCAGTTCTCGTGAGCCAGGCCAATTGGCTTACCTGGTGCAGCACGCGCAGCAATTCACCCATCCCGATCAGCCCCAGATTCAGCACCAGTACCACGCCTGCATATACGGCGGAAATCCCGGCGAATAAGAGAAAGTTCGTCCGGTAAAGCTGGGCCGTCCTGTCCAGAATCTCGGCAAGGGTCAGCGGGCGAAGGTTGGTTTCCATAGGATTCCTCAGAGAAATGCCATGCAAGCTTGCCGGGATACTAGCACAGCCCTCAAGCCCCTCGCCGGGAGGAGTGGCGCTCTTCCGTGGACCCCGCAGTTACCTCTTGAACACGGCAGATATACAAACAAATAACCCCCTGCCCACCCTTGGGGTAAACTGGTGTCCCGCACGATGGAAAGGTCTAGCGTCTCTGCAAACGAACTCGCCAAAGCTTGCGCCCGCTCCGCCGATGCGGCCGAATGGGCAGAGTTTTTGCGCCGAACGGTACCCCTGGTTTCGTTGGTAGCGTCACGGGTTTGCAGAATGTGGACCAACGGATCATCTTCGGCAATGGTGGACGATATCGTTCAGGATGTCTTCCTCAAGCTATGCGAGCAGGAGCGTAGAATTCTTCGTAATTTTGAGCCGCGCGGCGAAGACTCTTTTCTTGGGCTGTTGCGCCTCGTGACTGCATCGGTGGCCAACGACTATTTCCGTCGTCACTATTCCGCGAAGAGGGGTGGCAAGGTAGTAACCTCCCAGCTCAATGAAGAGGCCGGCCCAAGCACTATGGCAGGTGCTCATCCGGCTGCCGAGATGCAGAAATCCGTCCTTCTGGCACAAATGGATCAGATGCTGCGCGCTGCTCCGGAAGCTGTCGGAGAACGGGACCGATCCATTTTTTGGCTCTATTATCTGCAAGGGTTCACGGCGGAGGAGATTGCGGGGCTTGACGGCGCAGGCCTGTCAGCCAAGGGCGTCGAAAGTGCTTTGCGCCGTACCGCCAACTGGCTGCGTAACGAAGTCGCAAGGCGAAACCCTGGAGGTTGATAGGGAAACGAGTGAAGGAGAAAAGGCTTTCTTTTTGAAGGAATTTGGGCCCTGAATCCGGTAAACAGTGTGTAGAAATGATTGAAAATCCAAACCCCGATCGCCTGTCAGACCGCTCCTCGGAACCGGCCTCCGGCACTCCTGTGGACGCGCTTGCCAGAGCTTGCGAGGATCTGCTCAATCAAACGCCATCTTATTCTCCGCTTGCTGCAAGCTCAATCACTTCAGGTACATCCGTCCCCTGTCCCGCGCCGGACAAATGGCTCCAGTTCGCCGTTGAACTCTCAGGAATAAGCGGGGTCTCGGGAGAGCCCCAACACGAGGACCATAGTGCTCTGCTTGCACATGCCGCGACCTGTCACTCCTGCGCAGCCCTCTTGCGACAAAGCCAGCGGCTTCTGGAAGATGAACCCTCACCCGAAGAAGAGGCAGAACTTGGCGGTCTTCGATCAGCTTCACCATTTTGGCAGCATCAAATGGCTGTTGAACTTGCACATTCGCCGCGTCAGTCCTCGCTCCGCAAGTCTCGGGGATGGTACTTGTGGGCCAGCGCCGGTCTAGCCGCTTCACTCGCCCTGGCTGTGGGGCTCACCCTGTGGTGGCAGCATATCAACACACCTGAGCGCCTGCTGGCTGAGTCTTACACGCATTCCCGCATCTTCGAAATGCGCATGCCCGGCGCAGATTTTGCAGGCGTAACCCCGGAAACCCACCTTCGCGGTGGCGCATCCCGTCACGAGTCCTCCTGGCTGCTTGAAGCCCGCGCTCGCATCGAACGCCATCTCGAGAGCACGCCTCAAGACCCGCATTGGCTCCAGCTTGAGGCCCGCGCCGACGTGCTCGAAGAGAAATTCGACCCCGCAATCGACATTCTCGACCGTCTCCTGGCCGCTGGGCCCGTTACAGCAAGCCTGCTGACAGACGATGCCGCCGCCTATTTCCAGCGTGGAACTGCCACTGGCAGCGAAAATGACCGCGCCACGGCACTGGACTACCTGCGTCGTGCCGACGAACTAGCCCCATCCGACACCCTGGTCTTGTTCAATGAGGCGGTGGTCATGGAAGACCGGGGCCAGGTAATGAACGCCGTCGAGACTTGGAACCGGTATCTTCGTTTCGAACGCGACCCGCTTTGGCAGGCTGAGGGCCGCCGCCGCCTGCAATCCCTGGAACAGAAGCTGAACCAGCTAAAGACCCATCAGAGCCGGATGGACCAGCACTTTGCCAATCCCCAGGCAATGCTCACGCTTGCCGCCGACCAGGTCGCCTTAGCGGCTATTGACGAAGAGCTTTCAAACACCCAGCTTCCCAAGCTGCTTGATTCCGCCTTCCCCATGCCTGTCGATCGCTCTCGCGGCTCACCCTGCCCCCAAACCGCAACAGATAAATGCCAAGCCGCACGCCAACTTCTTCACGCCCTCGCCGCTTCCCTTGAACGCAACCATCAAGACTCCTGGCTCTCCCAGTTTCTACCCCCCCCTAATGTGACACCGAGTGATGAGTTTACTCAGGCTGCCCATGCCCTCAGCCACGCAATTGGCGGGGATGCTTCAGGCGATTATGCCGGTGGCCAAAAATGGGCAATCAAGGCCCGCCAGTTCTTTCACAGCCTGGGCAACGCCGCTGGAGAAGATCGGGCTACAGTCGAGCAGGCTTACGCACTGCAGCTTCTCTCTGACATTCCCGGCTGTTATCGGGCGGCTCACTCGCTGCTGGGCCACGATCCCCAGTTTGCCTGGATCCAGATCCACGACCTCACCCAAGATAGCGCCTGTGATCCCGCGCCTGGAACCGGGTCGGAAGACAATCCCACCTTTCTTCGCGTTGTAAGCAAGGCACAGGAGCGTCACTATACCCTTCTTCAATTGCGGGCCAGAAACTGGCTTGGGGCTGCAGCGGTCGACACCGGCGATGTCGAAAACACTTGGAAAATCTACCTTGGCACATTGCATCGGTTCTATAGCGGCGACTACCCCCCCATGCGGCTCTATGCCACAATGTCGGGACTGGAAGAGGTGGAAGAATCCACGCCTAGAGTCCATAACGCTCTGTTGCTGCAAAGGGAGGCCATTGGCGCGCTTGAGATGTCACAAAATGTGGCCCTGATTCCCGCCGAGAGACTCCACCTGGCCGCGGTTGCCATCCGCGCCGGATCCGTCGCGGAAGCTCAGGAACAGATGCGGGTGGCGCAGGACGAGTTGGAGGCCAGTGGCGGCGGAAACTCCGTTCACGGGTTCCTGGTTGAAAACGAAGACGCCATGGCGAGCCTTTATCTCGACCGGAAAGATCTGGCCAACGCGGCAAAGATGCTCGACGCGGCCCAAGGTCACATTGCGGGTGAAAATAACTCTTTTCACCGGCGGGAATATGCTCTCGCGCGCGGGCGGCTGGAACTGGCGCTGGGACACTCTGATACCGCTGAGTCTTTGTTGCGGGAAGCAATTCTCGAGGAAGAACGCCTGGCAAGCAAAGGCGGTGTGGAGAACATTACCCTCGCCCAGCAGGATCGGGACCTCTATGCCGTACTGGCCGGTGTGTGGCTGGCTGAGGGCAGATCTGGAGAAGATGCTCTTGCACTATGGGAGAGGTATCGGCTCAGAATCCTCGGCAAGCTTACGCCACCTTGTCCAAGCAAGGACCTGGCCTGTCTGCAGCCAAAATTGACAAACGCATTCCGGCAACTCGGCGAGGACCAGTTGCTCGGCCAGGTGGTGCTTTTTGACCGCGTGCTTCTCTACCGTGTCACCTCTAGCGGAGTGGCATGGACCTCGGTTCCCATCGGCCGGGAAGACCTGCTGGCAACCGTGGAGCCCCTCGAGCGTGCCGCAAGTTCTCCCGCAACCTCCCAAGCCTCGGTAGATCAGGCAGCCTGGCGGGTGGGCAGAATGCTCTTTAGGGACCTGCGGAAAACGTTGGCCGCTACCGGCCAGTTGCTCATCGAGCCCGATCCTCTGCTCGGCAATGTACCTTGGCCAGCCGTCGAAACTGCCGATGGACCTATAGGACTGCAGTTCGATCTCGCTGAGTCGCCTTCGCTGCTACTGGCCCCTCAACAAAACGTTTCTTCGTCCGGCGCAATTCGGCCGCCCAAGGGAACTAACGCGGCCAGTCCGTTGGTCGTAGGGGCTTCATTCGCCTTCGGTGAAAGCAATTCCCTGCCGGAAGTTCTCAATGAGGCTAAAGCAGTCGCGCGCTTTGGCCAGAACTCCAACTTGCTTTTGGGTAGTCAGGCAACTGAAGCCCAGGTCACTGCGCATCTGGAGACAGCCTCGGCAATTCACTTTGCGGGGCACGCCAGCAAGGAAGACGGCGCCACAAGGCTGCTTCTAGCCCCAGCCTTGGGGATTCCGTCCGCAACGATTCCGGGCAAACCGTATCTTGACAGCGCAGTCCTCAGGCGTCATCCTCCCCGCGCGGCTCGTCTGGCAGTCTTCTCTGCCTGCTCCACCGGCAAGCGCGAAGAAGGATGGAATCACGGCATGGGAGACATCGTGGACTCCCTGGCCGCGCTCGGCGTTCCGGAAGTAGTCGCCACACGGTGGCAAATCGACTCTTCCTCGGCTGTCCTCATGATGGAAGCTTTCTATGGGGGACTTGCCCGCGGACTCACCGTCTCCCACGCCCTCACAATGGCCCGCCAATCGCTGGTTCGAGACGCCCGCTACCGCCATCCCTACTATTGGGCGGCCTACTACGCCTCCGGCACAGGCAAATCCAACCTGAGCCAGATCTTTCAACCAGCCAGATAGGCAGGGGTATCAACATCGAAATGCTGAGAAGCTAGCAGTCTATCAGTGCTTCCTCGATCTCTCAGGCGAACTGATCCAGGCTGAATCCGAGTTGGTAAGTTTCGCCATGGGCCAGAAGGTCTTCCCATGTCACCTCGCGGCGCTGGTAACCCGCCATGCGCCCGAGCATGCAGCTCAGAGCGGTTTCAACGCCCGCGGCAATCTGATTGTGAGCGTTGCCGGATGTGATGCTCTCGATGAACGTGCGCTCCTTTTCGCGGTCGGCAAAGGCCAGATTGTCACTGAAAGCACCGCTGGCCGCGAACTGCCCGGAACCTGGTGCGGTTGCGATCGATTCCTGCCATGCCCATGCCTGCGCGCCCGTTATCTGGACTGGGCCCGAATAGGGAACGGTAGCGTAACCACTGGCTCCAAACAGCCGCAGGCCGGCATCAAAAAAGCCGTAATCGCCAAACTGTGTAGACGAGAACGAAAGGTGGACGTCATCCGGATAGGTGTAGTCAACCTGGTAATTGTCCCAGCAGTCGCCGGCGTGGGTGAGAATCCTGCGCCCTCCCGTTGCAGTTGCCTTCAGCGGTCGAGCGCCCAGCAGCCAGTTGCTCAAGTCGATGATGTGAATGTTCTGCTCAACCAGGATGTCTCCTGAAAGCGCGCGATCCCAAAGCCAGTTGCGCAGCCTGTATTCGTCAGCCCCGGCGCCGGCATGGGTCTTTTCAGTTGAGGCCGGAGCATTGTAGTGGGCATCGAGTGCGGCGATCTTGCCCAGCGCTCCTGCATTTATCTTTTCTGCGATGGCGGCAATGGGCGGCGCGTTTCGGCATTGGAATCCCACGTCAACGCTTTGCGAAGGCCGCACTCGCTTTGCAATCTCCAGCGCCTGGCGTGCCTGCTGCACGTCAATCCCCACTGGCTTCTCGCAATAGACGTGCTTGCCCGACGCAACTGCGGCCTCAAGATGCTGGACATGGAAAAAAGGCGGCGTGGAAATCTGAATCAGGTCAACGTCCTTTGACGCGGCGAGTTGCTCGAATGCATGCGGCCCATGAAAAGTCAGATTGCTGTCGATGGGCGCGTGCCCAAGGCCCGCATTGACCTTGTCAAAGTGATCGCGTCCGGCAGCCAGTTGATCGGGAAACAAATCGGCCAGCGCTACAACCTGGGCAGAGGTGTTTTGGGCGAAGGAAGTGGCCACCCCCGTACCCCGGTTTCCACAGCCAAGCAAGCCGTGCCTCACAGTGGAGTTGGCTTGATATCCAAATGCCGTGCGCGGTTTGAGCAGAAGCAGTCCGGCAGCGACTCCCGTTCCGGTCTGAAGAAATTGGCGACGATTCATGTTGCCTCACTTCCTTGTCAATAAGTTCTCTGAAACAGTAAGCATTAATCTCACGCAGGACTGCATCACGAAGTAATACTGAGCGGAGCATTGCGAAGTTGAAGGAAGACCGGTAGCTGCTTTCCGCTAGTGGGTTCTTTCGATCAGGCTAATACCTCGCGCAGTATCCCTTCCAGATACACCTTCTCTTGTCGTACATCTTCAATCTGCTGCGGCCCGGAGGTTTCGCGCTCGATGGAGACGGCTCCCGTATAACCAAGGCGATGCAACTTGGTGAACACCTGGCGGAAGTCAACCAGTCCTTTGCCGATAAGTACTTCTTCACCCAGTTCGCTCGGATTCGTCGGCCAGCGTCCGTCTTTCGCGTGAACGCTGCGTACATGCGGCCCCAGGATATCTACGGCGTCTACCGGATTGGCTTTGCCATAGAGAATGAGATTGGCCGTGTCCAGTCCAACACCGAGGTTAGGCATCGCAACATCGCGAATCATGCGCGACATTGTGGTCGGCGTCTCCTGCCCGGTCTCCATCAGGAAGCTTTGCCCGTTGCCCTGGCAGTGCTGCGCCACCGCACGAATTGCCTCAACCGTGCCAGCGTAGAGAGCGTCTGCCGGATCCTCTGGAATGAAGCCGCAATGTGTTTGCACCTGCGGTACACCCAGCTGTTTCGCAAAATCAGAAACTTGCCGAAGAGAGTCGATTCGCGCCGCACGCGTCTTGGCTGGCACCAGGCCGATGGTAGAAGGCCCATGCGTGAAGTTCCACACCAGGGGACCGGGACCAACCACCTCCACAGTTGTTGCTGTCAGCGAGTATTTCGCGAGCAGATCTCTAAACTGGGCTGCCAACTCCGGCGTGAACCCGTTGATGTATCCGTCCAGCGATAAAAAGCAATTGGAAAATCCTATCTCGCGAACCCGGCGGAATGTCGCCTCAGGAGCGCCGAAGGGGCTGACCACCAGGCCCAACTCCATGGGCTTCAGCGGAGCAGGCTTCACATCGGCAAAAACAGGGGTGAGGTCCAATCCCTCCGCGACAACAGCGGCAGATGCAACGCCGAGAAAAGTTCTACGATCCATTTAGCTTCCTTCCTCTTCAGAACTATCAATCGGAACCTCCCTTTTTAGCACAGATGGCCGGAAGTATGTCTGACTTCACTGTTTCGCTAGTTCAAAGCGGCCTCAGTCGCCCAACGGTGCGACGGCACCGGAGTCGGCTATCCGCACAAACCGCTATTTCCCGCCCATCCGCACCTCTCCGATCGCTTTCGTTTCAGACCAAAATACTCGATATCCGTTGGCTTTTAGAACCGGCAAATTATATTTACTAAAATATTGATAGTAAGAATCTTACGCGCAGTTTCCCTTCAGACTTGCCGCCTTGCCGGACAACGAATTGTGCGATCGGGCCATCTCAGCAGGGGTGCATGAATTGCACGGAGGCACTCTCCCATGAAGTTCAATCAATTCGCTATTCCAGCGCTCGCTCTTGCGCTTGGATCATCCGCCCTGCTTATAGCCCACGCCGGGCCAGTCCAAGGACCGATCCCTCAAGACCAGGACCGCCAACACGCCGACCATGACCGCGGTGGTTGGGATGCGCCACCGCAGGAATTCCGCGACGTTCAGCGCCAGGGCTTCCACGATGGCGTTGAAGCGGCACGCAGCGACTTTGAAAGTCGCCATCACCCCAATATGGAACACAGAAGAGAATATCGCCGCCCCCCGGTTCCGCCACATGACCGTGACGCATACCGCGAAGGGTTTCACCGTGGCTACGATTCGGCATTTTCCCACTTCCGCGAAGGACACGATCATGACCATGATCGCGACCGCGACCACGACCGCAATTAGCCCAACCAATTTCATATCCAAAAACATACCCGGCCCAAAAAGGACCGGGTATGTTCGTCTGGCGCTCGCGCCACCCTACTCCAGCTTCTGAATCTCCGTACCGTCGGGTACCTTCACTTGAAACTGGTCGTCGGTCAGGGTCATATTCTCAACCACCTTCTCCACGGTCAGCACAATCTGGTACTCCTCAAGTGGGCGCTTGATGGTCACCCTTGAGGGGTATTTGTGCCCATCGAAGTCGCCGTACTGAGCATAGAAGACCTGGGTCTCAAGGTTGCCCTCGCCGTCATACAGATCCTGCTGATAAGGCAGCAGATCGTCGCGATGAAAGGTGACTACGCGCACCGGCGCCAACTGCTGACTGCCCGGCTTGCGGCGCACAATGCTCAGTATGTATTCCGGCACGGAGAACAAGTGCTTCTTGGCCGTGTCCTCCTCGGTGGAGGTATCGGCGGTCACGTAATACTCATCGTTCGGTTCGAGCCCGCGCACGACCATGGCATCGAAAAAGAAGCCGGGGCGCATGTTCTCCACCCGGTTGATTGACTTCTTCTTCAACGAGTTGGCGCCCTTGACGGCCTTATTCTTCGACGGGATATAGAGGGTAAAGTTCTTCCCATCGCTGACCATGTCAAACATGCGCGTACCTATCACGGGAACTCGCCCAAACACCCGCAACATCTCCGGCTTGCGCATCAGGATGATTCCGCGAAAAGTGGTGTAATCCTTGGCCACGCCTTCTTTGGACTTCAGCACGCTGGCTTGAATATCGACCGTAGCGTTCATGCTATCGAGCGCGGCCCAACGCTGGTTGAGCTGTGCAACCAGTTGGTCTGGAGCCACCGTATGCACAACCAGCGGCTCTCTTGGAACCGGCAATTTCCGAGAAGTGGAGAGGATGAAACATCCCGAAAGAAAAAGCGGAAGAATGAGCGTGCCAGCGCGAGCCACACGGGTAACTGTTTTCAACGCCCGCCTGCTCTCTTCACTGCGTGCCGGTAACCGGCAACATTGTGGTTGTGCTCATCCAGGGTAGTGGCAAACAAAGAGCGTCCCTGCGCGTTGGCGCCTGCCGCTACAAAATAGAGATAGTTCGTATGCGCGGGCTCCATCGCCGCTCGCAACGAACGGACGCCCGGATTGCCAACCGGCCCAGGCGGCAGCCCAGCATAGAGATAAGTGTTGTATGGCGTCTTGCGCTGTAGATCGCTTTGATAGATTGCGCCCCGCCATTGGCCTTCAAGTTCCAGCCCGTAGATCACCGAGGGATCGGTGGCCAGCGGCATCTTTTTGGCGAGCCGGTTCTCGAAGACGCTGGCAACCAGGGGCCGCTCAGCATCCACCGCCGTTTCCCGCTCTACGAGAGAAGCCATTGTCACCACTCGGTGCACGTTCCCCTTCAATCCCAATTGCCCTGCTATGACCCTGAAGCGCCTGACCATGGTGGCGCAAAGCTGTTCCGGAGTGGCCTTGCGGGCAAAATGGTACGTATCCGGAAACAAATAGCCCTCCAGGCTCCTTGCTTCGGGATCAAGGTCAGCCACCAATCCCGCCGCTTTGGCTTGGGCATCAAGAAAATCCTGCCTTGTGCCGAACCCAGCCTGTTCAAGCCGGGCGGCAATATCAAAAATCGTCGCGCCCTCAGGGATGGTCACCGTCTTGGTAAACACGTCCCCGCGCACGATCCGCGCATATACCTCGGTAATCGCTGCCGGGTGATCGAACCGGTACTCGCCGGCTCTAAGCTTTCCCCGCTTCAGCCAGCGCACCAGATCGAAGCCAAACTGGCTCCGCACAACGCCAGCCGCTTCCAGTTGCTGACCGATCTTCACGGTCGAAGACCCAGGAGCTACCTCGACAAATGTCTCGCTTTCTGGCCCATACGGGGCAAGCGCCAGCCACGCCACCGCAGCGGCCCCTAAAAGCAATACGAAACAAGCCGCCAGGAAGATTCCCGCCGCGCCAGAATTCCTCTTCTTTCTGCTCGTCCGTCTGCGGCGCACCATTTAGTTACACTTGACCCTTCATCAGTTAAGACGCTTTGAAACCTCTGTGGGATTCGCTTCCTTTGATTGTATCGGTTGCCAATCCCACCCGCCGGAGCATTCTTCCCAAGCGAGGAGGGCGGTGCCTGAAGTCCCGATTTTGAGACCTGGGAGAGCACGAAAGCCGATTCGCTCCCCCATCCCCCCAATCGCGCCGTAACCCCAAAACTTGCCGCGCCCCGGCCATCGGGGCATTAGTCTGGATGCAGGAGCACCATTCTGGAATCCGCCCCCCCACCCCGCTACCTCGGCCTTGACGTCGGCAATCGACGCATCGGCGTGGCTGTGTCGGACGAGTTGGGGCTTACCGCGCAGCCGGTGTTAACCCTGCAGAGGCGGCACAACCAGCGAGATGACCTGCGCTCCCTGGCCCGGCTGGCCCGCAGGTTCGCTGTAGTGGGCATTGTGGTGGGCAATCCGATTCACCTTTCCGGCGAGTTGAGCCCCCAGGCAACGAAAACCCAGGCTTTTGCTACGGAATTAGGGCAACTGTCCGGCCTGCCCATCCACCTGTGGGACGAGCGACTGACCACCCGGGAGGCCCACCAGATTCTCTATGAGGCAGGCCATGCCCGGCAGCAGCACCGCCGCATGGTGGACCAGGTTGCCGCTACTCTCATACTGCAATCGTTCATGGACGAGAAGCAGGGTGCAGAAAGATCGGTAATCGCGGAGCGTGACTAGTCTTGAGTTCTTCAACCACGGACCTATTCCCTGCCTTGCCCCCCTCCCGCGTATAATCAGAAGTCAAGTTGTTTCATCTCTCGCGGTTTGAGCAAGCCAGCTCCCCGCCACGGATCATGGATGCCCGAACACATAAAAAAGAAACTTCTCGAAGAAATCGCGATACTTGAGCATGAGCTCTCCCACGAGCTTCCCGCCGAAATAAAAAAAGCGGTGGCCATGGGGGATTTGTCGGAAAACGCCGAGTATCACATGGCGAAGCAGCGCCAGACCTTCGTCGATGCGCGCCTCGGCCAGCTCAAAAGGCGCATGGCGGAACTCTCCCTTGTCAACCTGACCAACATACCCAGGGACAAGACCGGATTCGGTTCCACTGTGGTGGTTTTCGACTCCACCAAAGAGGAGGAGATCGTTTACCGGCTAGTTACCAGTGAAGAGTCCGATGTTTCCAAGGGTCTGATCTCGACAACATCCCCCATTGGCCGCGGCCTGGTTGGCAAACGGGTGGGCGATATTGCCACGATCGTTACCCCCAACGGCAAACGCGAGCTTGAAATTCTGAAACTGACCACAATCCACGATGAAGCTGCCGAAAGCGCCGAGGAAACTGGACCCGCCGCCACCGGCACGGAACAGTAGCAAGGAAGACTTAGAATGACCTGGACCAGCGCTTTTGGCCGCGCCTGCGGCTGGCTTCTCGACCACATCGTGCATGGCCTGGCGCTTACCCGCATCTCTCCTAACGTGCTTACCTTTATCGGCCTGGTCATCAACATCGTGGCCGCATTTCTTTTTGGCCACGCCAACGCCTCGAATGCGGGGCGCATGTTCTTCTATGCCGGCTGTGTAATCTTCGGCGCCGGCCTTTTTGACATGGTGGATGGCCGGGTAGCCCGCCGCAATAACCAGGTCACCGTATTCGGCTCATTCTTTGATTCTGTTATTGACCGCTACTCCGACGTGGTGCTGTTCTTTGGTTTGCTGGTTTACTACGGCCGCATCAATCGGTTCCGCTACGTGGTGCTGGTGGCGTTCGTAATGGTCACCTCGCTCATGGTCAGCTACACGCGCGCCCGCGCCGAGGCCCTCATTCCCCTCTGCAAGGTGGGTTTCATGGAGCGCCCGGAGCGCATCGTACTTATCATCCTGGGCGCCTTGTTCAACCATTGGGGTGTAATGGCCCCGGTGCTATGGGTGCTGGCGGCGCTATCCACCATTACCGTGGCACATCGCATCTCCTACACCTACCAGTACACCAAGCACCTGAAACCGACCGGCTAGGAACTACCGAATCTCCAAGCCGCCTCAGCAGTTGACCATCACTGTCGAGCAGCCCGCCTTGACCGGTTTCCACTGCACCAGGAACTGTGTCACGGCCGAGGCTTCAAGGCGTCTCATGGCTTCAAACTGCCCATTTCTCTGGCTGTAGAGCAGCTTGCCCTTCTCCGTGAGGACGGCCAGCGCCGGCACGCCTTTACTTATCGGGACCTCGTACTGCTGCGCAATATCCAGGTTGGCGTCCATGTAACCGATGTTTACGTGGACCAGGACGAAATTGGCCTCGAGGATGGGCAGGTTCTCGGTGTTGTGGAAGTAGAGGTCCAGCACCTGGCAGTCGCCGCACCAGTTGCCACCAAAGTCCAGCAGAATGCGCTTGTGAGTTGCGGCGGCAGTCTTGAGAGCTGCTGCAAGGTCTGACTTGGCCTGTGCCGGGTCAGGATAAATGTCGCGTCCTCTGGAATTGGCCGTCCCGGCAGAGAGAATCAATACGGCGGCAAGGGCGAGCAGCTTGACTGTCTTCAAAAGGGGTCCCTCCACATCTTTCAGTCTGCCACAATCCTCAGTTGCCCTGCCAATTTCAGATGCCATTTCGGCTTCACGTGCATTTACTCTGGATAGTGGTGAAAGACTTGCGTAAACGGTTAGAGTCGGCAGAGTTCCCTGATCTGGGAGCAATGATGGAAGGGTACGCGCAAGCAGCGGCCGAAGTGGCCAGGCGCAACTTCCAGCAGAAACTTGACTTCACATCGGATTCCATCGACGGTCTGGACGACATCCTGGTCATGGTGAGCGAGAGCCCAGAACTGGACCTGGAATTCGAGGTCCGGCTATGGGGCAGCTACCTTGGCGAGGTGCTGCGGCGACGCTATGCCGGCACTTGGGAGATGACCCAGTATCCAGGGGGCGGAGTAGCCGTCCCCGCAGTCGATGTTCGCGGCTCCCGGCTGTTTCCGCTGATGAAGGTGTATCGCCGGCTGACCGCGGGTGAAGAAGAAGACTTGAGAGCCTTTTACGCCATGGTGACGGAGCGGCTGGGCAAGCCTGCGCAAGTAAACTAAGCCGGCGCCAACCTTGGTGGAACTCCAGTTCAGCGCGGTAACCCGGCATTGTGCGACAATAATCACGGATAGAGCGCGCAGGCTAAACGCGGCGCGCGGAGGATGAAAAAATGGGCGATCTATTGCAGCCGTGGCACCTGGTAGTGCTGGGCGTAGTGGCATTCCTGCTGTTCGGCGCCAAGCGGCTTCCGGAGTTGGGCAAGGGATTGGGCGAGGGTTTAAAGGGCTTCAAGGAAGGCATCAAGGGCATTAGCGAACCAACACCTGCACCGCCACCGCCACCTGCTCCGCCGGCAGTGCAGCAGGCCGCAGCGCCCGCGCCGCCACCTGCGACACCGGTCGAACCTAAGTAAAGCACCGCGCACTGGAAGATCTGAAGCTCGGTTTTGCCACCCCAAAAGGGGTGCAACCCCCGGCATTTCATGAACCGTTTGCGAGAGCTAAGAACCACAAAGACCCGTGCGAAAGCACGGGCCTTTTTTGGGTATCTGCGACTTGGCTACATGCTGAGCAGTGCCACCGCTGCGAGCGCCAGGCCTATGCCCGCCATCTGGCGCCGCGTAGGCCACTCCCTTAATACGAGTGCGGCCAGCAGGATAGTTCCGCCAGGATAGAGCGAAGATACCAGCGCGGCCACGTCCAGCCGTCCCAATTGTGTTGCCTTGAAATAAAACAGAATTCCAATAGTGTCCAGCGTGCCTGCCGCGATACCGGGTAACCAGAACCCCCGCCAAGGCCCTTTAGGTGGCTTAACCATCAAAATCAGAAGCAGCGCGGCGACCCCTGCCGCGCGGGCCGAAGCAGTGGCCCAAAGAATGCCGCCTCCGCTGGCCATCTTGAAGAGAATCATCTGCGTCCCGAAGCAGATTCCGGCCAGTGCTCCAAGCAGCAGTGCAACCGGCGGGGTACCCGCGCCCTGCTTGTCATGCGTGCGGGTGATCAGCCAGATTGCGACACAGCCCATACCCAATCCCAACAGGGTCACCGGGCCGGGCAATCCATCGTGAAACAGGCCGAAAAGGACAGGAACGAGTGCGGTGAGCAAGCCGGTCAGGGCCGCTGTGAGCCCCATGGCGCCCATAGCCAGAGCGTGATAAAAAACGGCCAGTGCCAGCGAGCCTTCAAAGCCCCCCAAAACTGCATAGAGCACGTAGTGGGTGCCAGGAATGGCAAGTCGCATTCCAAGGCAGACGGCCAGCAAGACCAGCAGGGAGAAAGCGTGGCCTGTAGCCACCACCAGCAACGCGGGAGAGCGGCGCGCACCCACGCCGCCCACAAAATCCGAGCCGCCCCAACTGGCGGCCGATATCAACCCTAGACTGGCAGCTCCTGAAGAACTCACCGGCTAGCGCGAATCCTGAGCCGAAGGGTAATAGCCGGTCTTGGCAATCACTTCGAGGCCTGGCCGGTCCACACGTACATCGATCTTGCGGAACTTGCCATCGATAAACGGCTGGTGGCTCAGGTAGCCCAGCGTGTATTGCGTCCGCGCTTCTTCGGCGATCTTGGCGTAGCTCTTCTCGATGCCGTTTGACCCGCGTTCTGAATCCAGCGTGCCGCCCGTAGCCAGAGTGTACTTGGACAGGATGTTGTCATACATCGTGAAGGGCAGGTGGAAGCGGCTGATGTAGCCCTCGCCCCAACGCGCGGAGTCGCCCACGGCCGTGCCGTAGACGGCAATCTTGTTGGTTTCGAGATAGCGCAGGACCTCTTTGTAAGTGGCCTTGCTGCCATTCTCCTTACCATCGGAAACAACGTAGATAATGCGGCGGCGGCCTTTGGGGCGCGTCGACAATTCCTTTGCGGCAGCCAGAATCGCATCGTTGAGAGTGTGAATCTCCTTGGGGATGGTCATCACGCCACTGCCACTGCCTGCCGATCTTCCGGGCTGCAGGTTGGGGTCGGCGCAGTTGCCGTTTACATGCACGCTGCAACCGGCCAGGGGGCCGCTGTTGACAGGCACCAGCATCTCGCTGCCCGTCTCCTTGGTTAGCGCCAGCACGGCGGGAAGACGGCTGCTTTGCGCGCCGGTAAAGCCCGTCCGTTCCTGAGACCCGTTGCTGTATGAAAATACCGCCACTTCGTCGTAAGGAGTAAGTGCTCCCTGAATAGCGCCCAGTGAATTGTTGACTTTGGCCATTACGTCCGAGGTCAGGCTCTGATCAATAACGAAGGCGATAGAAAGTGGAAAGGGATCGACCGTAAACAACCGCAACGGCTCTCTTTGGTCGTTCTCGTAAACCTTGAAGTCGCGGAAAGTGAGGCCCGCAACGAGCTTGCCTTTTGAGTCCTTCACGGTGACGGGGACTTCAACAAAGTTCACGTTCAGCACAAAACGCGTGGTGGACGCCACTCCTTCTCCCGCTGCGGGCATCTCTGGCGGAGTGGTCTGAAACTCGTCCTTGCCCTGGCTGCTGGGTGCCTGACTGCTGGGCGCCGACTGCTGCTGGGATGGGGAAGTAGAAGACGAAGTTCCTGTAGTCGGGGTGTCGCCGGCACCTAAGCCGGGTGTGATCGAACCTTCCACGCCAGACAACGGCGGGCGCGCCTGAGGCGCAGGGGCATCAGGTACTGAGGGTTGCTGCTGTTGGGCCATAGCTACCGAACCCAGATTCATACTTGAACTCAGGAACGCGGCCAGCGCGACTGTTGTCAAACCAAGCTTCACAGGTATTTCGTCCTCCCAGAACCCCGCGCCTAGCCGCCCAGCGGCTCGCGGAAGCCCCCCGTGCAAGCCGGGTATCGGCCAGCAGGGCTCCATTCGACAGAGTATCAGACGCGCCACGGGGGCGCTGGTTGCACGCCAAGCCTGAAACAGTTCGCGTATGCTTTCTTCGAGGTTTCCAGACCGTCTAAATGGTTACTATGAGTGTTCGTTTCGGAGTTGCCGCTTTATTGCTCGCCTTGCCGGCATTTTCCGCGGCGGGCTGGGCCCAGCTTGCCCCCTCGCCCGACGCTCCTCCGGTCAGCACCGCGCCCGCAACGCCCGAGGAAGAATCGGTTGCCACATTCAAGATCAATGTCAACCTGGTGGACGTGTTTTTTACCGTTAAGGACAAGTCCGGCAACCTGGTTCCCCACCTGAGCAAGGACGACTGTACGATCTCTGAGGACAAGGAACCGCAGAAACTCAAGAGCTTCGTCGCCGAAACCAACCAGCCACTGACCTTGGGTATCCTGCTAGACACATCGGGCAGCCAGCAGGAAGTACTGCCCTTGGAGCAACAAGCCGGCAGCCAATTTCTGCAACGGGTGCTGAAGCAAAAGGATGAGGCATTCCTGCTCTCGTTTGATGTGGACGTTGACCTGCTCCAGGACTACACCAACAGCGCCCGACTGCTGGAGCGGGCTATGAACAAAGCGGAGATCAACACCGCGGGCGGCAATGGCGCGGCCGGTATTCCGGGAGCAGGCGGCGGCACCATACCGACTCACGGAACACCCAAGGGGACGTTGCTTTACGACGCGGTTTATCTGGCCGCCAACGAGAAACTGAATCAGGAGACAGGCCGCAAGGCAATGATCCTGCTTACCGACGGCGAAGACCAGGGCAGCCGTTACAAGATTGGCGAGGCTATCTCAGCTGCGCAGCGCTCCAACGCCATCGTCTACGTGATTCTCATTGCTGACCGCGGCTTCTACGGCGGCTTTGGCATGGGCTATTACGGATATTCCGCGATGAAGAAAATGGCCGAAGAAACTGGTGGCCGCCTGATCGACGTGGGCAACAACGGCAGAAAGCTTGAGGCTGCCTTCCAGCAGATTGAAGATGAGTTGCGCACTCAGTACGTGGCCAGCTACACACCCAGCAACACCAAGCTTGACGGCAGCTTTCGGCGCCTCAGCGTCGAGTGCCGCGGAGACGGCATGAAGGTGCAGACCCGCAAAGGCTACTTCGCAGTGGCGCCTCAGAATTAGCAGGCTGACTGGAAGATCCACACAGAAGACCTGCGGAGCTACCGAGGACTGTCTCGTTTCTGGACAACAAATTACCTAAGTCTCGTTACTTAGTAATCTGGCGTATAAAGTTAGTCTTCGCTAATATCGGCGCAAGTGAGAGAAACTTTAGCCAAGCTATGAAAATAGTTGTTGGCTTCAAAAACTCACCCCGAGGAGCTTGCCATGATAACCAACTGCGCCGCCAATGAAAGCTTTGAGATTAGCCCCCGATTTCGCCGCACAGTCGAAGAGCGGGTTGCTCGACTCGAGAAGGATGCGGAGTTCGACGAGGCACAGGTGGCAGCGCTCACGGACGGCGACCACATCCGCCGCCATATGCGGCTGGTTGCGGTCCAAAGGTCAGAGGCCCTGCGCATGAGGCTGTTCCTCGACAGGGCAAAGACGCGGCTTCCGCGTCCGCTGATTGCACTCTGACGCATTAAAGACTGCAATACGGCATTTGGACATTAACTATCAGGCCATTATCTCCACTTGAGATGCGGCATGTTTGCTTCCAGGAGTTTGGAGCACCGGGCGGGATTTGAACCCGCGAATACAGGTTTTGCAGACCTGCGCGTTAGCCGCTTCGCCACCGGTGCTTATGAAATAGTTGTAAGTTGACAGCTATCTGTAAGACAAGAAAACTGTCCGCACAAAATCAAAAACCCACCTCGCCTTCTGGCGGGTGGGTCGTGGAAAGATTCTAACTTCGGAATCTAGCCCAGACGACACGCCCGCTCAATGCAGCAGCCCTGACAGCAGCAGCACATACAATTCGCGGGAGTGATGAAATTGGACATTGATTCCTTTACCGGCAAACTCTTAAGACACTCAAAAGCTCACTAAGTAAAGCTAGATTAGACGTATTCGAGATACGTGTCAAGCACTGATCGGGCTTGATTGCTCTTTATCAAAAAGGCTGTTCTTCGATTGTCAAGAATGCTGGCATAGTGTTTTTACGCAATTAGCGAGGGTCAAAGTGAACATGAGTGCAAATCGAGAGTTACTGACGATCGCCTACGAGGCATTCAACGCGCGGGATATCGATGCGGTTCTCGCCTTGATGCACCCTGACGTGGACTGGCCAAATGGAATGGAAGGCGGACGGGTAATCGGGCGCGACAACGTGCGCGGCTATTGGAGACGGCAATGGGAGCTTCTTGATCCGCGTGTCGAGCCAATACACTTTGAAGACGGTTCAAGTGGCAGAACAATTGTAGAGGTCCACCAGGTGATTCGAGACCTTGCTGGAAACCCACTTGCCGACCAGACAGTTCATCATGTGTACTCCATTCGTGACGGTCTCATCGAGCGGATGGACATTTTGAATTCAGAAACGAAACCAAACGCAGCGCATCCTGACTAACCAATTAAGAGGGATCTCGAATTGTTGGAACTTGATTACTTTGTCGTGGGTGTTTTTGCCAAAACTGTGCTGGCCGGCAACCCGCTTGCCGTGGTGATGAACTCCGCGGCTCTTACCTCAGACCGGATGCAGGCAATTGCGCGGGAATTCAACCTCTCTGAGACCACGTTTGTCGAGCGCAGGCCCACCGCGATCGAGCATGCCGAAGGCGTGCGCGTGCGCATCTTCACTACTCAAGAGGAGCTGAACTTCGCCGGCCATCCCACGCTGGGCACAGCCAGCGTTCTCCGGCTCGAAGCGCCCGGGACCCTGCGAAGAGATACCGTCACGCTTGCGCTCAACGCGGGGCAGGTGCCGGTACGTTTCGACGCTGCGGGGCTCTACGGCGAGATGACGCAACCGGACGCCGAGTTTGGGGCGGAGCTGGATCCCGTAGAAGTTGCCCGTTTGACCGGCCTGTCTTTTGAAGACCTTGATTCGTATGCCCCGTCGAGGGTGGTTTCGACGGGCACTGCGTTCGCTATTGTGGTTTTGCGCTCATCTGAGCCGCTGTCGAGACTCAACGTAAACCAGCGGGAAGCCACGGAATGGCTGCGCCAGCGAGGCGCACGTTGGTTTTACGTTCTGGGGCCCACCGGCGACCCAGCGCCAGCGTGGCGGGCACGCATGCAGTTCTACGGCGGAGAAGACCCAGCCACGGGCTCGGCCGCCGGCTGCGCAATTGCCCACCTGGTCGAGCGGGGAGTTGTAGCTTCGGACGAGCAAATTCATCTTCGCCAAGGAGTGGAGATCGGCCGACCGAGCGATTTGTTTTTATCTGCGCGTTCGGATTCGTCGAGGGTCACCGATGTGCGGGTCGGCGGCAGCACCGTTCTTGTGGCAAAAGGACGTCTTTTCCTGCCATGATGCACATGCTTTCAACAGGGTTTAATCATTGCAAGTGTCAATATGTGTTAAGTCTAGCCAATTTCCACTTGTTTCATTCGGATTTTCAGTCCAAGTTTCGCCTGCCTTTCTCTCTTCCCACAAACCGGGAATCCTCGTACTCTTGCCTTTCATTGATGGAATTTAACCGGCAACTTAGTCGGCCTGACCCCAAGTTTCGAAAATAATCTGATCGCGAGCGAAGTTGGCCTCCTGGAATTTGAAAGCCGGATGCCGCCCTGCGTGAAAGCCGCCCCTCCCCCAGGGCCTCCGGCACTCTACGCAAGGCGACCCGGAAGCAAGATCAACCAGGAAGTTGCTGCCAGGACTCGCGTCACCGGCCCCGGAAATCACTCACTCCAGCCAGCCTTAAGAGCGGGCCAGTGTGAACTGTTGCCAAAAGCCAAGACATGAAACCTGAACTGAACTAAGGAGCGTAACCCACACCATGCGGCCTAAGAAGATCATTCTCTGCGTAGACGATAACGAACAAGAGCTTTCCGTACTCAAGTTCATGCTGGCAACCAACGGATACCGCGTGGTCTCAGCCACCAACGGACAGGAAGCCATCGGCATCTTTGCCGAGACACAGGTAGACCTGGTGCTCACCGACTTCGCCATGCCGCAGATGAATGGAAGCCAACTGGTAGACCGGCTCAAGCAAATCGCCGGCCATGTACCCATGATCCTGCTGGGGGACCCGCAAAGGATGAGCGGCGAGATGTACGCCGCAGACGCATTGCTGGCCAAAAAGAACTGCTCGCCTCAGGAACTGCTGGAGCGCATCAAGGTGATGAGCGCCCGCAAGCGCGGTCCGCGCAAGGGTTCCCAGCGCCAAGTACCGGCGACGGAGCTTGCCGTAGCTTCATGAGGAACACAGGGACCTGAAAACACCCAGTCGGAAAGGCAATCCAGCTGCCGTACCTCACATTTTTCCGTCATTGCGATAGGTGCAGAAGCCCTCGGCCCACTCCCGAGGAAGAGCGGTCCGGTCCCAGGCCTCTGCTCGCTGGCACCTTTTCGCTGCTCTTTGCTCTATGCCCTTGACGATTCCACGCGGCAATCGGCATACTCGCCACTTGTGCCCAGGCTGGGGGGTTTTCCCCGGCGCAAGCGGGAGTAGGCTTTTATGGATCTCATCGTTCTTCGTATTCTCTTTGTTGCCCTTCTTGCCGGTGTTTGTTATTTCCTCCAGCCATTCGGCTTGACAGGATGGGTAAGTGCGGGCACGGGCGCTGCTGCGGCCTGTGCGGTGATTATCTTCGAATTGCGGGTACGGGCACTCAGCCTGCGACGCTTGATCGGCGCCGTCGCCGGTAGTGTGCTGGGCATTTTTGGCGCTGCGCTGTTCTGCCTCGTGCTGCGCTCGGCCCCTTTGGCGGGGAGCACCTCGGCAGTGCTTCAAATCTTTGTCCTGCTGCTGATGACTTATGTTGGCTTGCTGGTGGGGGCCAACAAAGGCGACCTGCTGAACCCTGCTGCCCTGGGCATGGTATTCAGTAGCGACCGGCCCAATCGCCGCAGTTCCAAGGTGCTGGACACCAGTGTGATCATCGACGGACGCATCGCCGACATTGCCGAGGCCGGCTTTATCGACGGCATGATGGTGGTGCCGGAATTCGTGCTGCGCGAATTGCAGATCGTCGCCGACTCGACCGACGCCTCAAAACGTCAGCGAGGACGCCGCGGCCTCGACATGCTGCAACGCATGCAGTCCAACAACAATATCCAGGTACAGATCGTTTCTGATGACTTCCCTTCCATCCGCGAAGTGGACCTTAAGCTGCTGGAACTGGCCAAGAAATGGGAAGCCAAGGTGGTCACCAACGACTTCAACCTCAACAAAGTGGCCCACCTGCACCGCGTCGAGGTGCTGAATATCAACGACTTGGCCAACGCGCTCAAGCCGGTGGTGCTACCCGGCGAAAAGATGATTGTGCTCATCCTGAAAGAAGGCAAGGAGTACAACCAGGGCGTGGGCTATCTGGACGACGGCACGATGGTGGTGGTCGATCACGCCCGCCGCTTGATCGGCAAGTCGGTCGAGATTTCAGTTACCAGCGTGCTTCAAACCGCGAGCGGCAAGATGATCTTCGGCAAGTTGGACGAAAACGGCAAGAGCGAAACGGCGCGTCCTGGACCGTTGGAGATTGCGCACTAGCCGCCACTCACCGGCATCTATGACTCCGGAACACAAGGTTCCCTGCATTCCGAGGGTTTCTGAAATGAACGAGTTGCCCATCATTTGCAGCGGTCCCAAGCGAAAATGTCCCCGGCATGGCGATTGTCTTCCATGCCGGGAATTACATTTGAACGCCAAGCGTCCGAAACCGCCGCGTTGCGAACGAAAGGCCAGTTTACTCCGAAGGCTCCTTGGTATCGCTTGATCGGCGGCAAGGGGATAAAACGGGGAAGGGGCGGTGTCGATATCGACGCCGCCCCTTCCCCGTTTGCAGGTCGGTCCATTAGTCACTTCTTGAACGCGGCAATGGCCTTCGCAGGGCTCAATTCGGTTATTCAGATTTTGGCTGTGTGACCTTGTTCATCTGCAATGTAACTGCGGTTTGCGAGAACAGCCTGCCGTTGATCGATGCGTGAGTTTGAACGGCTATCAACGTCTTGGACAGGATGATTCCCTCAAAGTGCGAGGTGGTTCCGAGGGTCACCAGGCCGGCGACCTGCCAGAATACGTTCTTTGCCAGCGCCCCACCTTTCAGGTGAACGGTGATGCCGTTACTCTGGATGAGATTGCCTGCTATCTGGAAGATCCACACTTCGTTTTCAGTTCCGGACAGTGTGACATCCGTGGGAATGTTCACACTGGTTCCCCATTTATAGAGTCCCGGGGCGAGGGTCATACCGCCAATATTCCCCCTGCCCAGCTCGGTGAAATCGGGGTTTGACCGTCCAGCTGCATCCGTATACGCGGTCTGCATGTCGAGGACAGCCGCAGTCAATCGGGTGGGGTTCTTCATATTGCATGGCTCGGGGCCGGCAGCAGTGACTGAAACAACCATTCCAGTCACTTCTGTGCAAGTTAAGAGGTCTGCAGCCCCAGTGATTGGGCTCGTCCCCACGTCTCCAGTGACCGCTGAAGTCGGAACATCCGTAATTCCTGCTTTTGTAAGAATCACAAAATCGCCAGCCGATCTGAGGTTGACCGGCGCAGGACCTGGCCCTGCTGCGAAAGCGCTCCCAGCGAGTGCAAGGAGTGCGACTGCTGTCGTATATATTCTTTTCATCATGATTAACAATTTGCTCTTTTGCTTTCCTGTGACGATGTACTACATGACACATCGCCAAAAGCAAAACGCGCGTACGCATTCGGACATCTGCTGTCCGAGTTGCAAATTGTGAATTATTCGGCAGGCGAGCGAAAGTGGCGAAGAAGCCCCAGGATTCAGCCTTTCGATAACACCTAAGGAATCAGGATCCGCACGATGGCGCCAGGCTCAAGACTGTGGACCTCTTCAGGAATGACCAGGAAACAATTAGACCGTGCCAGGGCGGCCAAATCCCCTGACCCTTGCCATTGCACAAACTCGACCTCGGGAAGCTCGCTGGCGGCCGCGCTGAAGGTACAGGAGGCAGGAAGGAAGCGCGTCAGCCCCGCCTTGCCGTGCCTATCGGCGCGGGGTCCCATTCGAGCCAGGGCAAAGCGCGGGCCAAGGTCTCTGCTGCCCGCAAGCGCAGTCAGCACCGGCGCAGCGAACAGCAGAAAGGTCACCGCTGAAGAGACCGGGTTGCCTGGGAGCCCGAAGAAGGCCAATGTGGGCCTTTGCGAGCCGGCATTGCTGCTGTGAGGCAGTTCCCCAAAGACCAAAGGCTTTCCGGGCTGGATGCGCACGCCTGTAAAGTGAAAGCGGGCGCCAGCGCGAGCCAGGGCTGGCTCGACCAGATCGAATTTTCCAGCCGACACGCCACCGGTTATCAACAGCATGTCAGCCTGGGAGGCTTGTGCAAGGGCTGCATCCAGGGCATGTTCGTCATCCAAAGCGGTCGGCAGAACCCATGGCTCGCCCCCCGCAGCAGCCACCATAGCGGCCAGCATGGGTCCATTCGAGTTCCTAATCTGGCCTGGATCTGGCGAGTCCCCCACGGGGACAATCTCGTCACCAGTGGCGAGAATAGCCACGCGGGGCCTCGCAAAGACTTCAAGGGCGGCATATCCGCATGCGGCAGCCAAGGCGATTTGCGCGGACCGGATTGTGGTCCCAACGGGAAGCAACTCATCTCCCTCCCGTGCCTGGGCACCTTGGAGCACTATGTTCTCACCCGGCTTGAGTGTGCGCCCGGCAACCAACCGGACCATTCCCCGAGCGGCTTCTACGTGTTCAAGCATGGCCACGGCATCGGCGCCTGAAGGGACCGCGGCACCGGTCATGATCTCCCAGGCCGCCCCGGGAGGCAGCGGTCCTCCTGGAGCCTCACCAGCGCGGGAGGTGCCGGCAATCGGCAAGAATTCGTGCTTGGACGCCTCCACGGCGCGACAGGCAAAGCCGTCACGGGTCGACCGGGAAAAAGGAGGCTGGTCGCAGTCGGCAAAAAGGGACTGAGCGAGGACCCGACCCGGCGCCGAATTCAGTTCAACCTGCTCACAGGATGGCCGGGACAGGCCGAGACGGGCTGCGTGCGCGGCCACCAACGCAGCAGCTTCGTCGTAACTTGGCAGACTTGAGCTCATGGATTGGATTGTAGAGGGTCGAGACAACAGGGCTGCAGCAGGGCGCCAATGTGTTGGAAATACGAAGGGCGTTCCCGGTAGCCGGAAACGCCCTTCAGAGTAGAACGCGGAGTTGGCTTACTTCTTGGCTGGCTTGGCAGCCTTGAAGCCTGAGTCGACCTTCTGCCCGGCCTGGTCAAGGATGCTTTTCACTTCAGCGGCGTAAGGGCCGGTCGGCGCCAGTTCCAGATACTTCTGGTAGGCGTCCGCGCACTCTTGAGGCAGCACGATCCGCTGCGTCTTGGGGTCGATCGTGGCTTTCCCGATCAGGCCCTGGCCTTTGAGGTAGTAAAGAATCGGGCTGCCAGTCGGATCAACAGCAATGGCCTTGTCGGCGGCAGCAACCTGGGCATCCGGGTTGTTCGTCGCTGGCTGGGAGAAGATGACGGCTTCGTTCTTCAGGTAGAAAGCAGCCTGCGGTGGATTGGCCTTGGCTGCGGCATCATAGGCCGCATTCGCCTCGGGAATCTTGCCCGTACGCGCATAAATCTCGCCGAGGCCGCTGTTGCACAAGCCCTCGATTGCAGGGTTCGGCTTCTTGGCATCCACTTCGAGAGCCTTCTTGAAGGTGGTCTCCGCATCGTCATACTTCTTCAGGCCGACCTGCGCCTGTCCCAATTGAGCCCACAGAACGGCTGCGTCAGGCTTGGCGCCGGTGTCCTTGAGCATCAGGGTCTCAACTTCACTGTACTTCGCGGTCTTGATCGAAGCTTCTTTGGCATCGATATCCGCCTTGGAAGCGGTGGCGCCGAGAGCCTGAATCGCGGCAGCGCGAGCGCCGTCGGCGTCCTTGATGTCTTGGGTAACGAGCCTGAGATCCGCATTAAGGCCCTTGATGATCTCGTTCGTCTTCATGGCCTCGGCGTTCTTCTTCTTGAGATCATCCAACGCCTTCTTCTGGTCCGGAGTCAGCCTGTCGATGAATTCCTTGCGGGACATATCGATGTCCTGCAACACGTCCTGACCCTGAAGGATCTTCACGCCGTCGAAGGAGTCGACCATCTTGTCGGACGGTGTATCAGGCTGGCGAAAGACAACGGTATAGGTGCCGGGTGCCGCCTCGCCCGTATAGTCGCCGGAGGCGGAAATCGGGAAGGTGTACTTGGAGGTGCGGCCGCTATCGGTAGAGAGGCTTACCGTGCCGGCGGTAGTGGACACACCAGTCGGGTTGGTCACGTGTCCGTGGATCTTGCCTGTGGGCCCCGCAGGCGCAGTCGCGGGCGCCTGTGCAAGCGCGGGTGAGAGGGCGAACGCCAGCAAGCCCAGCCAAAGCGAAATATTGCGTTTCATTTTCTTCTCCTTGGGAGCGGCGCGAACGAGGCTGCCCGCGAGCTCATAAATTCTTGTTTTCCATTACAACTGGTGGACGCCAAAGGCGTTCCTCCAGCAAGTGTGCCATTTCTGCCGAATGCTAAACGGCTTACAACAAACATCAAAGTCCGTCACCCCGGCGACAGGTTGCAATTGAGACCAGGCAGCCGCCGCGGCATAATTCCCTGCTCACAGGCTGCTCCCCTTCGCAGGACCAAAGTTAAATCCAATCGACTATCGAACACAAGAGCGAAGAGCAGGATATGCACAATCCCCGCGCCTAAACCCACGGTCCCCCGCGAAAGGCATGCTTACTGAGGGGTAAAACTGTGTACACCTCGAATGATATGAACCCTCGAGCTCGGCCAAAGTTTTGCACCGCCCCCGCCGTCAAGTATCCCACATGGAAAAACTTGCCGGACGTATTCACCCCCCCATGGTAGTTCGCTTGAGGAATAACCGCATGTGGCCTGCGTCACAACTAAGATCCTCTTCGCCCTCATCAAGCTCTAGAATGAAATAGATGGCAACCAAGATTCGTCCGGCAACCCCCTCGGATGTTCCTCAGATCCTTGCATTCATACGCGCACTGGCCGCCTACGAGCGCGAACCCAATGCTGTGACAGCCACTGAACAGGCCCTCCTCGAACATGGCTTTGGCCCCAACCCATTCTATTTCTGTCTGATAGCCGAGCACAGTGACCGGCCAGCAGGCTTTGCTCTTTACTTCTTCAACTATTCCACATGGCTGGGGCGGCCAGGCCTTTATGTCGAGGACCTTTTCGTGCACCCCGAGTTCCGCGGCCTGGGAATTGGCAAGGCGCTGCTGCAAAAAGTGGCAGCCATCGCAGTTGAGAAAGACTGCCCACGCCTGCAATGGGAAGTGTTGGACTGGAACACACCGGCAATCGATTTCTATCGAGCCATGAACGCCGAATTCCTTGACGAATGGCGCAACGTGCGAGTAACCGGCGAAGCACTGAAGAGGCTTGCCGGCATTCCTGGCCTGCCAGAAGTAGACCCCAGCGTCGCGGACCAGGAAAACGAGGCCGCAAGTTGAAGATTCGCGTGATTGGCGGCGGACTGGCCGGCCCCGAAGCTGCACTGACCGCCGCACGCCTCGGCTGCCAGGTCGACCTCTACGAGATGCGCGCCATGGTCGATGGCCAGCCGCGGCTCACCCCCGCGCACCAGACCACTGATTTTGGCGAACTGGTATGCTCCAATTCTCTAAAAAGCGAGTCGCCGAACACAGCGCCCTGGTTGCTCAAGCAGGAAATGCGCCGCGCCGGGTCGGCTCTGTTGCGGATTGCCGACGAAACTGCTGTCCCAGCCGGCCATGCCCTTGCGGTGGATCGCGTTGAATTCTCACGAAAGATCGGCGAGGCCATCGCCGCCCAGCCTCTTATTCGCGTCATCCGTCAGGAGGTCACAACTCTCGACCAAAACGAGGACGGCACGCAGTGCACCATCCTGGCCACTGGCCCTCTGACCTCCGACGCCCTGGGCCGCGAAATCGAACGCATCACGGGCTCCGGCCACCTGGCTTTCTATGACTCCATTTCGCCCATCGTCGAAGCCGATTCAATTGACATGGAGCGGGTATACTTTGCCGCCCGGTGGGACAAAGGGACGGCCGATTATATTAATTGCCCCATGGACCGGGAGGAATTCGACCGCTTTCTCGATGCCTTGCTGGCTGCCGAGCCCGCCGAGGCCAAAGAGTGGGAAAAGCTTGATTATTTTGAAGGTTGCCTTCCCATTGAGATCCTGGCCCGCCGAGGCCGCGATACCTTGCGCTTTGGCCCCATGAAGCCCGTAGGCCTGCGCGATCCCCGAACCGGCAAGACACCCTGGGCTGTAGTGCAACTGCGCAAGGAGAATCTGCGCGCAGACAGCTATAACCTGGTCGGCTTTCAGAATCACCTCAAATTTGGAGAGCAGGCTCGTGTCCTCCGCCTCATTCCCGGCTTGGAAAATGCCCGCTTTCTGCGCTACGGCCAAATCCACCGCAACACCTACATTCAGGCGCCTGTACTGCTCGACGAGACTCTAAGGCTCAAAAAGCAGCCGGGGCTCCTCTTCGCCGGACAACTCTCCGGCGTAGAAGGCTACACGGAGTCCATCGCTACCGGCCTCCTGGCCGGAGTCTATGCCGCAACCCTGGCCCGTGGCGAAGAACCCACCCCAGCCCCCCGCGCCAGCGCTCTCGGCTCGCTGGTCCACTACATCACCCACGCGGACCCAAAGGACTTTCAGCCAGCCAATGTGACATTCGATCTGCTGGAACCCCTGGAAGAAGAGTTGCGCAAGAAAATCCGCGACAAGAAGGAGCGCCACCGTCTGGTTTGCGAGCGATCGCTGGCAGCATTCGATGCCTGGTGGAATGCGATTCCGCACCCGACTGAGGAACTTCGCGCCTGATTTCTGCGTAGTTCTGTGCTACGCTGTGCCTTCCCCGGAAAGGTCCCCTATGCGCGCCATCTCTGCAGTGGATTCCGTTTCGCCCGCCATTCAACGCACCAAGGAGTTTCTCTTCAGGCCATTTACCTGGGGAACCTACCTGAAGCTTGGCCTCGTCGCAATGATCACCGAAGGCGTCGGGAGCAATTTGCGATCCTCCACGCGCAGCGGTCAGTCGTCGGGACACGGACCGATGGACCATTCGCCATTCAACCTGCAGCCGTTAATGGTTGCGGAGATCATAGCCGCATTGCTGCTCGCGTTTGTTCTTTGCATCGCGATCTACTACCTGGTCACGCGGCTGCGGTTTGCCTACTTCCATTGCCTCATTCACAACACAAAGCTGATTCGCCCAGGATGGTGGCTCTATGAAGCGCAGGCCACGCGCTTTTTCTGGCTGAACATAGCAGTGGGATTTTGCTACCTGCTGGTGGTTGTGGCCATCTCGCTTCCGTTCATTGCCGGGTTCTGGAGGCTGATTCGTGAGATGCCGCCCGGCGGCCCCCCAAATATCGGCTTGTTGCTGTCTCTCGTGTTGCCTTTGATTCCCATCATCATTTTGCTGGTGCTGGCTGGAATTCTGATTGACGTGGTTTTGCGCGACTGGATGCTGCCGCATTTCGCACTGGACAATGCATCGGCCGGCGAGGCCTGGACTCGGGTGTGGACTCGCATCAAGGCAGAGAAGCGGGAGTTTTTTGTTTACGCATTGCTGCGACTGATCCTGCCGACGATTGCGATTATCGCCTTATTCGTGGTGCTGGCTATACCGGGGGTCATCCTGGCCGGCTCACTCGCTGCAATTGAATACGGCATACACTCGGCCTTTGCAGATGCCACCGGCGTGTCGACTGTTATCGGCGTTATTCTTGAGGTCTTCTTCGGCCTGGTGGCATTTGGCTTCTTTGTGTTAGCCAGCGTCGCGGTGGGAGGTCCTGTAACCACGGGAATAAGAGAGTATGCGCTTATCTTCTACGGCGGCCGCTACCAGGCTCTGGGAGACATACTCTACCCGCCGCCGCCACCTCTGCCAACCGGTGGCTTTAGCGCACCCTAGGCCGTTTGTTGAATTGTTGGGTCGAGCTATGAAAAAAGGGGCGGATACCGGGAAGGTATCCGCCCCTTTCGCGCGCGTGGATTATTGAATGACGAAGGTGAAGGTTGTTGAGGCGGTTGGGATGTTTGTCGAAGCCTGGTCTTGCGCGGTGACCGTAACTGTGTAACTTCCCTTAGGTGGGTCGGGCGTCTTGGAAGTTGTCCCGCCGCCACTGCTGCCACCACCGCCACCGCAGGCTGTGACAGTCAATCCAAGAGCAATCAGAGCCACTATGCCGGCCAGGGCGCTGAACTTCCGTGAGTAGCGGCCCAGGAATCCAACCAGCAGCAACCCTGCAAAGCCCACTGCAATCGGCGCGGGACTCGTCCCCTTGCTCTTTGCTGGCTTAGCCGTGCGCGGGGCTTGCGAGGGCCGGGCGCCAACGCGGTGGAATGGCGTTCCACCAACCGTCCGTGGCGCGACCAATCCGCAATCGGAGGGTAGAGTACTGAGTGTGAATTGAGTCGTTACCGCGGTCGTCCCTGTTACTGCCACCGATCCATCGCCATTGGTCAGCGTGTTGGTGAAGCCATAGCAGAGATTCGTAAGTGCGGTGTCGTTGGATGTAACGAAAGTGAGTAACACCGTGCCCGTATAGCCGCCCGCCGGAGTTACTGTAATAGTCTCGTTCCCCGAACTGCCTTGGGTGACATTGAGAGTAGCGGGGCTTGACGAAACTGAGAAGGTGCCGCCTATATAGACCGACCCAACGCCGGTAGATGCGGCATGGGTAGCATCCGGGACGTACTGGGCGAGAACCTGGTGCGTGCCAACCGCGGAGAACGATGTTGTGTACACATATTGACCGCTGCCGTTTAGTACATTCCCGGTGATGGGTGTCGTACTTCCATCGACAATGATTGACACCGTGCCGGTAGTCACTGGGGCGCCGGCGTCATTCGCGACCGTAATGGTAAAGGCATCTGTTGCACCCACCACCGGGTTAGCACTTGCGGGGGAAACCGTGGTCCTGGTCGCGATAAGACCCGTAGTGGCCGTCGCAGTGGCCCATGAAGCGTTTGCCAATGAATTCAGATTGAGGGAGCCAAGCCCGGTTACGAGGTCATAGCCGGTGGCGGTAACGTAGCTGGTTTCGCCGCCGCTGGTGCTGCTGCAATAAGTCGGACCGGCGGTGCACTCATTGTTGCCGGTAATGATGTCGTTGAAGATACTTCCCGCTGAATAGCTCCCACCACTGGTTGCCAGGCTATAGAGCGTCGGATTAACAAGCCCTTGCCCGGTTGTGAAGCCCTTGTTCTGGTTGATGATCGCTACCATGCCCGCAAAGACCGGCGCGGCAAAGCTGGTACCACCAGCAACGGTGAGGTATCCGTTTGTGGTTGAGTCTCGGAAGCCGTTGGCGCAACTGCCGCTAATGCCTAGCGAAGTGTCACTTGAGCAGTAAAGATAGCCGGGGAGATTCGGCGAGGAATAGAGTGCTATATCCGGGACGTCGCGGAAACTATCGTGTGGAGTTAGGGTCGTTTGCCAACTCGGTTTGGGGATAAGTACGCTGACGCCACCACCGCTGGAACTCAATCCAGACTTGGTGGTGTCATCATTCCAAGCCACTTCCGGAATGTATCGAGTCGCTGAATTGAGAACGTCGCTTGTGCCATTCTTGGTCCAGTACGTGCCGGTGGTGTCATTGGCTGCGGTAATTTCGGTTCCGCCCACTGCAGTAACGTAGGCGCTGCTGGCGGGATAGCTGACGTTCAGTGCCTGCTGCTGCGTCGTGGTCAGGTTGGGAAAACCAGAGCAGGAAGTAGATCCGGCGTCGCCTGAAGCTGAGATGAGGGTTTGCCCTTGCGCAACGGCTTGCTGGAATAGGGACTCATACTTCGCCGCATTTGTGGCTCCGAGGTCAGTCTCGCAGTCCCCATAGCTTATGCTGATGATTTTGCCAATCTTTTCATCTATGGCATATGTCATCGCGTCGAAGACTCCGAAGTTGCCGTTGCCGGTATAAACGAAGAAGATGTCCGCGCCCGGTGCGATTGCGCTTGACCACTCGAGATCGAGATCCGACTCAGTTTCATCCCCGGTATAAAACTGAGGCGCCCCTGAACCGGGCACCAGAACCACCGTTGGGGCCTTCACCTTCACCGGAGCGCCGGCTGCAGTCTGGAAGTTTGTAATATCGCTGAGCTGCACCGCCGACTGGCCAATAATGGCGATGGATTGGCCCGTTCCGTCGTTGCCGCTGTTGTACTGCGGAGTAATGTCATACGCCTTGGCAATATCGCCGGGGGCAAAAAAAACGCTGCCGCTTAAGCCCGATGTGAATTCCGTGTGAGGCAACTGGCCCCGGTTCACGATGACCTGCGGTTTGAGCCGGAAGTTATCCAGATTGCTGATGTTCTGGACAATGGACGCCATTGCGGCGGGCACAGACAGTTCCGTGGAGGGAGCGAAGTGCTTCTCGCCACCAAACGTGTAGTGATGCATCTCGGTCGAGAATGCTCGCTCGACTTGCCCCACGGTGCCCGAGAAACGGATCATGTTGCGGCTGCGAGCCACCGAATCAATCGAAAAGCCCTGCTGTTGGAGCCAGGCTTCAACCTTGTCAATATCTGTCTGGGCCATGCCAAAGCGGTCGGCAAACTGATCCGGATTCAGCCACTGGTGATAAAGCGGCGAGGCCGGATCCTGCTGTGCCGCGATTAGCGCATCCAAATCGGCCTGTTGAGCAGCCGTGCGGTTGAAGAAGATGCTGACGCCATTCAGCGCGGTGTCCGCAGGAACCCGTCCGGCATCGAATTGGGGCTGAGCCATAGGACGCATCGAGCCCTTTATCACGGACTGTTCGGAACTCGTGATCTCGGAGGTGAGGCGCGAAGCCACCGTTTGTGCACCGATAGAGGTTGCCGCCATGGAGCAGGAAGCAACCCAACCGCAAATCCAAATCCGCGTTTGCCTTGAAAGCATTGTCTTCATTGCAATCCTTGTGAATTGAGGAGTTGAGAACTCAGAAGCGAAATCCGCAGTACCTAGAGTCTAGTTGATCGGTCCTGAGTCGTCGCCAGAACGCCTGATCCTGTTCGCAGCATCAGGAGGGGGAGCCAGGCAATAAATGTTGGGAATCCGAGGGTCGCATTGTCCGGGGACTCCACGACGGAGCTTTCCTTCCTAGGTAGACTCCGGAAACGCTACAAAGTTGTGGGTTTGACTAATTTTTCGCGCCAGAGCTGATTCCGGTCGCAGGAATGCCAATTGGGGAACGCCGTTCTGTTCCGATCGCCGGCCGCGTGGCGCTAATCGCACTGGGATTCAGGGAAAAATCCCAATACTTGTTGATTCTGCTTCAGGATTTCTTTGCCTCGGGGACCACAAGTTCCAGTGCAGCAGTTCCCTTGCGAGGCGGTATCCAACCCTCCGTGCGCCACGCAACGGTCAGCTTTTCACGGCTGAGCAGCTTGCGAATCTGACCCCGGGCATGGTCCGCCCAGGGACCGCGATTATCAAGACGAATATAGGCCTGCCAGTGACGCAGAGCCGGCCGGCGCTCACCCCGGCGCTCATGAGCTAAAGCCAGGTTGTAGTGTGCATCCGCGTACCGTGGTGACAACGCAACTGCTTGACTGTAGGCCGCGATGGACTCGTCCGGCCGTTGCAACTCATCCAATACGTTGCCAAGATCGAAAAACGCCAGCACATAGGCGGGATCAGCCACGGTGGCGCAGCGATAAAGCTCCTCCGCCTTGGCATACTGGCGAAGATGGAAATGGATGGTTCCCAGATTGATGTATGCCGGTGCGTAGGCCGGATCAATCTCCACGATCTCTTCGTAAAGACCGATGGCCCGATGCTTCTCTCCCGCTTCCTCGGCTTGTACCGCAGCCAGAAAACGGTCCTGCACGCCACGCTGGACTCCGCTGCCAGGGATTTGTAAGGGGTGCGGCTCCGAATGTGCCGAGGGTCCATCCGCACAGCCCTGCTGTTCCAACCGTTCAAAATCGAAGAGCAATTGACGGCGGATGGGGTCCACCATGGAACCGCGGTGACGGAAAGCCAGCCGGCTGCCGGTCCTTACCAGGCTTGCTTCGAGAAGTGGATTTGCCATCCCCGCCACGGCCTTCATGGCCATGATCGAGTCTCGAATTGAAGCTGCAGGCACGTCATACTCGCGCAGAATGCGAAACGTCCTCAGCTGCCCAAGGTCCTGAAAGGAATAGCTCTGCTGTTGGGGAATGAGGCCCGCCCGCTCCCAGCCCTGCAACTGGCGGGAGCTGATCTGCAGGATGCGCAACACGTCCTGGCGGCTATAGCTGGTCACTCTTCAGTGCTCCCATGGATAGTCCGTCGAGGCTTTGGGTCTGGAACTCGCTTGTCTGCTCGGGTTCTGGACTTCATCCTCCCGGACTCGGCTCTTGGAACAGTTAGTGAGAAACCGCTCTTGCTCAAGATTATGACAAGAGTATGCGTGGATAAGCAGACGCCAACTACCAGCGCAACAAAAAAATACGTGGATAACGGGTATCTGATTTGGTTCAGAAAGAGGTATTCTCAGTGCGGCCTGTGGAAAACCGAGGGGAAATGCATCAGACAGGCCTTAACCCGAACCAAACCTGCAAAAGGCGGTCGGGTTGGAAGGCGGGGAAAGAAGTGGAGCCGAAGGCCGGACTCGAACCGGCGACCTGCTGATTACGAATCAGCTGCTCTACCAACTGAGCTACTTCGGCTTGCTCATCAGATTGTATCGTTGCACCGGTGGAAGGTAAAGTTGAGCGGTTAGAGTTGAGCGGCCAAGCTAGTGCGTTTTGGGAAGTTTGTAGTGCGCTTTGGGAAGTTTCCGGAGCATTTCAGGAGAAACATGACCATCCTGGCACAGAGTGTTCAGCTTGCTTTCAGAATTGCAATAGTGTGGGCAGCCGGGATTCTGCTGGCGGTTGCCGTTCGCGCCCTGCTGCCGGATCAGATGGGCATAACCCTCTACGGGAGGCAGAGCACCCTTTTTGTGCCGTTCAGCCGTATGGGGTTCTGGACTTGCATCCTGGCCGCCCTGGTTGTGACGGTACTGATCGTCTTCCGGGCCATGGCAGCCGACATCGGGTGGGACACCCTTCGATAGGCCTAAAAAACGGAAAGAGCCGCCCGGCAACAGGGCAGCTCTTTCCTCAGGGAGAATAGTTCCAACGGAGGCAAAACCATCAGAACTTTCTGGCTGCATAGTAGGGGCGGGGGATGGGAGTGTCAAGGAGAAATCTAAGCTTAAATAAGATGCTTTAATTCAATAACTTACAAATTTAACATCTCGCCAGACGCGAATAGGTCTTCGATGGATCTTCGCCTTTTGGTTCCAGTCGAAACCCGCCTTTTATAGGTGTTTTCTGGGGTTTTAGCCCTGTTTTCCACAGCTTTTTCCAGAGGTTAACCCTTCGGATACGGCCCTTCAATTCTCAAAAAAAAATTCGCGTCGTCAATCCCGCAAATTGAGACTTGTGAACTCCTCGTCGTAAACAGAGGAGATCGGTTTGCCGCGAGCAAGCCGATAGAGCGCCCGGCCGCCGCCCAGAAAGAAGCCCAGCAGAACGGCTGCACTGGCCCCAATAATCACCAGCCCAGCGATTCCTAACAAAAGCTTGCTGGTTTTGGCTATTTCGGATTCCATGGGTTGAGGTATTGATGTTAGGTCAGTCTCAAAGTGCACCATGGCCAGCAGTTTGTGGCTCTCATCGGGAATGGCGTCGCCGCTGACCAGGGCCACTAGCGGGCCGCTGCGGCGTACCTCTAGAGAAGCCTGGTCAGAGTCCACCAGCGGCTTGGGCCAGGGCGACTGAGACTGATTGCCCGCCTTGATGAAGGCACGGATGCGGGTCTCCTGCGCGGCTGCCATCTGCGGTGTGGGGTAGTCGATGATGGTGAGCGTGGCCGGTCCGGAACGCAGCGAATAAGTTGCTGTAACGGCTTCCGCGCCGCGATCGAAGCTGACCAGGTCCGGCGGCAGCACTCCGCCAGCGCCTACATAGCCCGCAGGCCCCAGGGCGTAGTGCGTGGTCTGGCCATCGAGTGACTGCTTGGGAAGATTGCTCAGGATAGGCGGCGCCAGCGCCCTGGAGCCATCGGGAACAGGTATTTGCGCAGCAAGTTCGCGCAACTCAGAACCCGACATGGGGCTAATGTGCGAGAAGTTCGCATCGACAACGGTGTTGCCAAGCCAGAACAGCACCCGGTTGTGATTTGAGGTAGCGCCGGTGCCGATCTCCTCTTTGGGCCAGCCTGACTGGCGGTAAAAAGAGTAGGCGCCGTATGCCCCGCTTGCGTCATGAAAACGGAGCGCGTGCAAGTCCAGCGTTTCTCCACCACGCTTGTAGCTGGCCAGTTCCGCGTCGGTGAAGTCGTATTCCTTGAGAGCGGCGACACTAGCTGGGTCGGCCTGCGCTACATCTGTGACCTTTTTAGGGGCTTCAGAGGCGACCCATCCCGCAAAAGAGTCCGGAAGCAACTTCTTGGGCACGGGAGGAAGCATCAGGTGCGTGGCGCCCTGTGGAGCGGGAGTCTTGGCAGGCGCGGTTTGAGCCTGTGAAGGTACTACGCTCGCCAGCAGTGCTGCTGAACAAGCCATAATTGGAATCCAACGCATTAAGACACTCCGGTCTTCAGGGTACACGCTCTCACCCCATCGACAAAGACCCGCCGCCGGGGACCCCGTTCCAGCCGCCCATCGGCTGCGGTTCCCCTGTCTAATTGGACACTGCAGGTGCCTGAAAGGTTCCTTTGTGATGTTGGGGACGGGGTTCTCACACACTTTTACGGCGAACATTATTCGGGATTAATTGCCTTGCGGAAGGTATGCAAAGAACAACACCCGAGGCCGATTTTTCGGGTACATTTCGCACTTCGCATTTTCTGGAGCCGGACGGCTGCATCCGGATCCGCTCCAGAGAAGGTTTCCCGAGCACAGCTACGGGACTGGGCATCCAGAGTTGGGTTCGAGGTCTCCCCCCTGGCTGGATTGCGGGTTCGTACTCTCCCATGTCTAAAAGTTGAGACATGGGGCATCCGATCATTTTGGTTTGGCAAGAACTGAGCCATCTGCAGCTCCCAATTCCCATCATTGGAAAGGATGATTCCCCCTGACAGCGTTGATTGGTTATAGTGCGAGCATTGGCTTTGCTCCCAAAGAGAACTCTTAATGACCCGATGCTGCCTCGCCTTTCGCGCTGTTCTTCAGGTCTGTGCGTTCGGCCTCGTCACTTCGGCGGCCATAGCCGTTTCACAGCCGGCAGCGACAACACCTCCAGGAACCGATGAGTCCATCATCCTCGGCAATTCGATTGTTCCCCTTTACGGCCCTTGGAAGTTCCATATCGGCGACTCGCCCATAGATCTGCGAACGGGCAAACCCCTCTGGGCGGAGCCGGATTTTGACGACTCGCGCTGGGAGAAGACCGACCTGACGCCGAAGAGCGGAGCCATCGATCCGATCGCCGGAGTTTCAGGATATGTCCCGGGTTGGACGGCTAAAGGGCACCCCGGCTACTGGGGTTACGCCTGGTACCGCATCCGGGTGCAGGTGCAGGCGCGCCCCGGTCAGGAATTGTCGCTGGAAGGCCCGGCCGATCTGGATGACGCCTACCAGGTCTTCTGCAACGGAGAGCTGATTGGTCATTTCGGCGACTTCAACGAGGGGAATCCGGCCGTGCACTACACCCAGCCAATGATGTTCCCGCTAACGCAACTGGGCAGTGATAGTGCCAAGTCGAGCGCGGAATCTCCCTCAAGGGTTCTGGCGTTCAGGTTGTGGATGGAGCCTTCCACCCTGATCCAGCAAACTGATCCAGGCGGCATGCACACCGCGCCTGTTTTGGGTGAGGCCAGCGCGGTGGCGGCTAGCTACCAGTTGCGCTGGCTTGAACGGACTCGCACCTACTCATCCTGGGCTGCGCAGGTGCTGTTGTTCGGCTTGCTGGCTGTGGTTGCCTTCAGCCTAATCCTGTTTGACAGGTCCGACCGGGTCTACCTTTGGATGGGGGCCCTGTTCCTGATCGTTACGGCCTATGCCGTCCTCGTTCTTATTGCTGCCTGGACCCAATGGCTGAACTCCGCCATCCTGCAGTGGCTGACCGATGGTCTTGCGGTTCCGCTGGTCTACGCCACATGGGTGATGGTCTGGCGCGTGTGGTTTGGTCTGAAGCGCCCATCGTGGCTGCCCTCCCTCACGGCTGGGCTCGCGCTTGTATTGATGCTCTCAAACATTGTGGGTGAAGAGTTGTTGTACGGGCTTGTCCCGCATACGATTGCCCTCCACTTCCTGACCGTCTCACTGGCAGCGCGGCTGGCACTTATAGTGCTGCTGGTGTGGGTCGTCTTCGAGGGCATTCGCCGCCGGGGAGTGGAAGGTTGGCTGGTTCTGCCCGTCGTTGTCTTGCGTGCTGTAGCGGCCTTCACAGGTGAGCTCGAGTTCCTCAGCATCCCGTTGACCTGGCATCCTTTTGGCTTGCTCGTTAACCTGGGCATGATCGTGAACATGCTGTTGGGAGTTCTCATCGCCCTGTTGCTGCTGCGGCGTCTGCTGCAATCCGTTCGCCGGCAGCGGCTGACGGCGCTGGATGTGAAACAGGCCCAGGAGGTACAGCAAGTCATTCTGCCCGAAGCGCGCATTGTCTTACCAGGCCTTGAAATCGAGAGTGAGTACCGCCCAGCAAGAGAGGTCGGCGGAGATTTCTTCCAGATCATTCCAAATGAGACCAACGGCAGTCTGCTGATCGTTGCCGGCGACGTGGCCGGCAAGGGGCTCAAGGCAGGCATGCTGGTGGCGCTGCTGGTAGGTGCAATTCGAAGTACGGCGGAATTGAATGACGACCCTGAGTTTGTGCTGAAGGCCCTGAATAAGCGGCTTATGGGGCGCGGCGATGCTCTGGCGACGTGCCTGGCGCTGCGGATTGAGGCGGATGGTAGCGCAGCGTTGGCCAATTCTGGGCATATCGCACCTTATTTGAACGGGGAACAATTGCCAATAGAAGGCGCACTGCCGCTGGGCATCATAGAAGCGGCTCAGTGTTCGATGATGCGCTTCAAACTGAAGCAAGGTGACCGGCTGATGCTGATGTCAGACGGTGTAGCAGAAGCTACTGATGCCGACGGCCATCTATTCGGCTTCGAGCGGGTGCATGAAATGCTGCAGGCGGCAAAGTGTGCCGCTGAGGTCGCCAGCGCCGCGCAGAATTATGGACAGGAAGACGACATCAGCGTCATTTCCGTCACTTGCACTGCCTTGTTGCGGAAAGCCACGGCGTAAAAGCCATGAGAGACCGGGAATACCTAGTTTCATGTGAGGCTAAAGAGGCTCCGGAAAAAGGCCACATTCCGGGCGAAACCTCCGAAAGTCATACCTCAGGGGCTAAAGAGGCTGCCGAAAGAGGAGTGCTTTGGAAGGAAACGGCTCACATGGAATTAGCTGGGGCTAAAGCCCATTGATCCTGCGTGGCTTATCGGCACGACTGAAGCCGTACCCTGTTACAAAGCCCCAACCGATGGAGTTTTCCGCAGCCTTTGAAGCCACTCTGATTTTATCGGATTCTTGTCGGGGTTAAAAACCTGACCTACCAGTTTCTCCGCAGTCTGTTCGGCCAGCCCTCTACAATTGTTCGATATGCCTACAGCCGTTCGCTCGCACGCAAAGATTAACCTGGGCCTTGGCATCGGCGCGCCACGCCCTGATAGCTTCCACGCTCTGACCACCGTCTACCAGACTCTTGAACTCTTCGACGTGGTTACGGTAACGGCGCGGCGGGCGGCGAATACCACGATGCTGCTGATCTCAAGCGACCGCCGGGTTCCCGTTGACAGCCGCAATACTGCCTGGAAGATGGTTGCTCTGGCGCTTGACGCGCTGGGAATCTGCGCTGAGGTTGAGATTGATATTGAAAAGAGGCTTCCCATTCAGGGGGGGCTGGGCGCGGGTTCGGCAAACGCCGTAGCGGCTCTGGTGGGGCTGGAAGTTGAACTGGGGATTGGCCGTTCGTGGGATCGATGCAGAACCGGAAACGCAGGTCCTTCGACTACGCTACGCTCCGCTCAGGAGGACAGGGCCGAACAGGACGACAGAGCTCATCTGAACTTTCTCGGTGACAAGGCCTCATGGCAATCGCTGCGGCTTGAAATTGCAGCCAAAGTGGGCTCCGATGTGCCGCTATTTCTTATCGGGGGGGCCATTCTTGGCTTGGACCGGGGGCAGGAAGTCTACCCTTTGCCGGATTTTGAACCGACTTGGTGCGTCGTTGCCACTCCGACGATTGGGGTTTCAACGCCGCAGGCCTTTCGCGACTGGGACGCTCTTTGCGCTGCCGAGGGTTTGACCGCGGAGGCCAGCCAAGCTAAACTAAGTGAGTTGAGCCGCGCCTATGCCAGCGCCTTTTCGGAAGCGATTCCGGGGGGTGGTTTGGGGGCTGGCTCCTCCGGTGTTCTTCCTGATTGGGAGAACCTTGCGGGACCTCAAGAGTCCGCGCTTGTCCGCACCGGGATCAGTAGCTGGATCCAAAACGACTTTGAACGCGTCGTCTTTCCCCAGCATCCTTCCCTTGCAGAAATCAAGCGTACTCTTGCGGCCACGGACACTCCGGAGGCAGCCCTCCATACTTCGCTGTCAGGGTCCGGTTCGGCTCTTTTTGGGTTGTACAAGTCCCAGGGAGATGCGGAAGCGGCTTGCGAACGTCTGCGGCCGGCTGGTGTAGCGAATTTGTTGACGCGAACCCTGCCGCGCGCAGCTTACTGGCGCGAAATGCTGATGCCGTAACGTTATTTGACAGCCATCCGTTAAGCGAGAGAGACTCGCCAACGGCTGTCTTGTTGGGCGATCGTCTAATGGTAGGACAATGCCCTTTGGAGGCATTTGTCTAGGTTCGAATCCTAGTCGCCCAGCCAAGGTTTGTGAATTGCAGACCCCGGAAAACAGCCAAAGCCAACCAGCTTGGAGGTGTTCGGAGATGGAAGTAGGAACATTGACGGTAACGACGGAAGACAAGCACAGGGACGGTGGGCAAGCCGAAGCAAAAGAGGCCGCGCAGTTTGCAGCCGCTGAGGCAGCCGCAAAGGCGAAGGAAGCCAAGCCGGCAGCCGATCGCAAGCGTACCCGCAACCTGAGCGAGGACAAACGGTTCAAGCTCTTCTCAGGCACCGCCAATAGGCCCCTGGCAGATGAGATTGGCCGCCATATCGGCGTTCCGGTAGGCGAATCCAAGATTCAACGATTTGCCGACGGCGAGGTCTACTTCCAGTTACTTGAGAACGTGCGCGGAGTGGATGTTTTTGTGGTGCAGCCCACCTGCTACCCGGTGGACCAGCACCTGGTCGAGCTTCTGGTCATGATTGACGCGCTCAAGCGGGCCTCGGCAGCCAGAATCACGGTGGTTGTGCCCTATTACGGCTACGCCCGCCAGGACCGTAAAGACCGTCCCCGCGTTGCCATCAGCGCCAAGCTCATCGCCGACCTGTTGACCACCGCAGGCGCCAATCGAGCCTTGTTTGTGGATCTGCACGCCGCGCAGATTCAGGGATTCTTCAATATTCCTGTAGATCATCTGTTTGCCAGCCCGGTATTGGTCAGCTATTTCCGCGAGCTCGCGCTGCCGAAGTTGACCGTGGTTTCGCCGGATGCGGGTGGCGTGGAACGGGCGCGCTTTTTCGCACAAAAAGTCGGTGCGCCCCTGGCCATCGTGGACAAGCGCCGGACGGACATGAATGTCACCGAAGTGATGAACGTAATCGGCGATGTGGCCGACAAGAACTGCCTCATCATCGACGACATCATCGACACGGCCGGCACCCTGGTTAAGACCGTTGACGCCCTTTACGCTTCCGGTGCGGCTGCCGTTTACGCCTGCGCCAGCCATCCGGTCCTTTCCGGGCCGGCCATTGACCGTATCGCCGCATCGCGTCTAGTGCAGTTGGTGGTTACCAACACCATTCCCTTGCGCGAAGCGGCACAGAAGTTGCCCAAGATCAAGGTGCTCTCCATCGCCGGCCTGCTGGGCGCGGCCATCGAGAGCATTCACATGGAAACCAGCGTTAGTACGCTGTTCAGTTAGCTGTCAGCAATCAGCCGTCAGCGATCGGCACTAAGTTTGTGACTGAAAGCTGACCACAACAAAGGGAGCGGGACAATTCAGTTCGCAGCAGCAAGAAGATCGCTGGTGGCTGAGAGCTGAAAGCTGCATCGCCCGTGCCCGAATAAAGGAAACGAGAGACAGAATGCCAGAAGTAGTCGTAGCCAAGCCCCGCGTGGGCAAATTCAATAAAAACGCAGCCCGCCGCGTGCGCGTCGCCGGCAAGATTCCCGCTGTTCTTTATGGTTCCGGGCTCGATCCGGTGGCCGTCGAAGTGGACCCCAACCAGATTTCCCGCATCCTCTTCTCTGAGACCGGCCACAACACGATTTTCGATGTCGAAGTAGCAGGACATCCTGCGGCCAAGGCCATGATTGTTGACTGGCAGCGCGAACCACTCAAGGACGAGTTGATCCACATCGACCTGAAGCGAATTGCCTTGGACAAGACCCTCAAAGTCAAGGTACGCGTCAAGTTGACCGGTATTCCGCTGGGCGTGAAGAACTCTGGCGGCATTCTGGACCAGGTGTTGCGCGAAGTCGAAATCGAGTGCCTGCCTGCGGACATACCTGCCACAATCGCTGTGGACGTGAGTGAACTCGCTCTCTATCAATCGCTGCGTGTAGCCGATCTGCCGCACTCCGGCACTATCAAGTACCTGAATGCCGAGGATGCGACCGTGGCCCACGTGGTCTCGATTCGCGAAGAGGCGCCTACCGCTGCTGAAGCTGAAGCCGCTGCGGTCGCCGCTGCTACTGCTGCAACCGCAGCTGAGCCCGAGGTTGCCAAGAAGGGCAAGCCTGAGGCCGATGCCGGCGCCAAAAAGCCCGAGGCGAAGAAGTAAGTCTTGGCCGAGGCAAGTGAGACCGGTGCGCGGCGTGGCCCCTTTTTGGTGGTGGGTCTCGGCAACCCCGGATTGGAGTATCTGTGGACCCCGCACAACGCGGGGTTCATGGCCATCGACCGCATCGCCCAGCAAGAAGGGGTTGTGGTACAGAACCGGCGCTGCCGGGCCGTCACAGCAACCTGCCGCATAGCAGGACGCGACGTGATCCTCGCCAAGCCGGAGACATTTATGAACCTGAGCGGGCTGGCAGTAGCCGCTCTGGTTCGAGAGTTTGAGGCGGACCCAGCCAAAGATCTGCTCGTGATTCACGACGAGTTGGATCTGACGCTGGGGACCTTCAAGATCAGGGAACGCGGTTCGCCAGCGGGGCATAACGGAGCCCGCAGCATAACCGGCACCCTGGGAAACCAGGAATGGTTGCGCCTTCGTATCGGAGTGGGGCTCGATTTGCCACCCGAAGCGATTGCGGCGGGTGGCAGACGGCCAGGCAGAGATTATCTGCTCTCGCCCATGCGCAAGGCGGATTTGACGGCACTGGATGAGGTGCTTGACCGGGTGGCAGCCGCCACGCGACGCATTCTCGAACTGGGACCTGCAGCCGCGATGAACGAATTCAACCGCCGCGACCGAAACGGTTCGGCGGAAGAGTAAAAGACAGGGGTCAGGGATCAGGGAACAGGGGTCAGGAACAAGGCCCAAAGAACCCGAATCCGAGGCCCCAGGGAAAAGAAGTAAAGAAACAGCGGCCGCTATGGTGCTTGAAACCGGCGGCAGTGGCTGGAGTCAAGGGACTCCAGCGGAAAAGGAAACCGGATGTTGCGTGTGTATGAGGTTATGTTCATTGTTCGGCCCGACGTGGCCGAAGAAGATGCCGACAAGCTGATCGCCGGCTTCACCGACACCGTCACCAAGGGTGGCGGGACGGTAAAGACCATCGAAAAGATGGGGCGACGCAAGCTGGCTTACATGGTGCGCAAGTTCAACGACGGCAATTACGTCTTGCTGACCATCGAGGCCAACGGCGCGGTGGTGTTGGAGTTGGAGCGCCGCCTGCGCGTTACTGAGCCGGTGATCAAGTTCATCACCGTGCGCATCGACGAGGAAGAGAAGCGCCTGGCCAAGGTGAAGGCTCTGCGTGGCGTACGCCGTTCCTCGCAGGTCGCAGCCCCCGCCCCAGTCCCTGCCGCTGTTGCCGCCCCGGTTGCACCTGCCGCAGCACCTGTAGCAGTGCCAGAGCCGGTTGCGGAAGCAGTCGAACCAGTTCAGGCCAGCGTCTAAGGCTTGTCACGAATTGCCGCCGCCGGCCCATCTATTCGGGTCACCGGCTACGGCCTGATCCAGTGTTCCTATGGCGCAGTAGGTCGCCTGCAGGAACCCAAGAGAGTGAAGAGGAAACAGCATGTCTGAAGAGACCCCTGGAAAGGCGCCCGAAAGCGGCGCATCCGCAGCACCCCAATCCGGAACAGAATCCGGGCCGAGCACCGGTGGAGGACACAGTTCAGGACCACGCCCCGGCGGCCGCCCCGGCGGAGGACCTGGAGGAAGGCCCTCCGGCGGACCCGGCGGGCGCGGCAAGTTCTTCCGCCGCAAGAAGGTCTGCAAGTTCTGTACCGAGAAGATTGACGCGATTCCCTACCGTGACGTCCGCTTGCTGCAAGGCTTTGTAGCGGAGCGCGGCAAGATCGTGCCCCGGCGGCTTACCGGCGTTTGCACCACGCACCAGCGCCGCCTGACCCGCGCCATCAAGCAGGCTCGGAACATCGCCCTGCTGCCGTTCGCCACACGGCACTAGACTTCGGCTGGGCTGTCGCCCGTCCGTCCCGGTGAACTCCTCTGTTTAGAGGAGCGACCCGGATCGAACGAAATTTGGCTGGCGACAAGCTTAAGGATGCCGATGTAGAATCTTGCGCGGCGCAACCGGCGTTGGCGTCTATGTCCAAAAGGGCAAGACCACCGCAGTAGCGCCATATTGAGGGAGAGTTTCAAAATGGAAGTAATTCTGAAGGAAGACGTAGCCAATCTGGGCCACCGCGGCGATCTTGTCAAGGTGGCCGACGGCTACGGCCGCAATTTTCTGCTGCCCCGCAAGCTGGCGCTGCAGGCTACCCTGGCCAACAAGGCCGTCGTCGAGCAGATGAAGACTGCCGCCGCCCGCCGCTCCGCCTCTGAGAAGGCTCTTGCGGAAGAGCTGGCCGCCAAGTTGGAGCCCGTTGTGCTTACCTTTACCCGCAAGTCGGGCGAAGCAGGCCATCTTTTCGGGTCCGTTACCTCGGTCGATATCGCTGCCGCATTGGAAACAAAGGGCTTCGAAGTGGACCGCCGCAAGATCCAGTTGGAAGAGCCGCTCAAGAGCCTGGGCGACTTCAGTGTCGCCATCAAGCTCTACCGCGAAGTCACCGCGCACATCACTGTGAAGGTTCTGGCGGAAGCGACTGAGGAAGTTGCTGCCGTGGCTACTGCCGCAGAGCCCGTCGCGGCAGCTGCAGCCGTTACGGAGTAGCTCTATGCGTCACCATCCCGCCTCTCGGTTCGCCGAGGGGCGGCGGTGTATCTAATAGACAGTCGTCAGTAGACTATTCCACCATCGCGAGGGGCCGGTCCCGATCCGTGCGCAGCGTTGGTACAGCCGCCAGCAAACTCTTCGTATAAGCGTTCTCCGGCGCCGTCAACAGCTTCTCGCAAGCACCCATCTCCACAACTTGCCCGGCCCGCATCACAGCTACCCGGCTCGCCACCTGGCCCACCACTGCCAAATCATGCGAAATAAACAGCATGGCCAAACCATGCTGGCGCTGCAAATCCCTGAGCAGTTCGAGCACCTGAGCCTGAACGGTGACGTCCAACGCCGTCGTGGGTTCGTCTGCGATCAGCAGTCTTGGCCGGTTGATGAGCGCCATAGCTATCATGATTCGCTGTCGCTGGCCGCCTGAGAATTGGTGTGGATAGTCGCCATACCGGCGCGCGGCTTCTGGAATCGAGACCGCCTCCAGCGCGGCGATTGCTCTGCGCTTTGCTTCCCTGCCCGTCCAGGATGGCGAATGTGCCTCAGCGCCTTCAGCCACCTGGCGCCCAATCGTCATCACCGGATTCAGAGCAGTCATTGGCTCCTGGAAGATCATCGCGATATCCTGCCCACGCAGCCTTCGCAAAACCCTTGCAGGTTCCCTGAGCAAATCTACTTCAGGCCCGGAACCCTTCTCATGCCAAAGAATCTGACCGGATACTTGCGCCGCCGTTCCCAGCAAACCCAGAATCGCCAGAGCCGTAACGCTCTTGCCTGACCCTGATTCACCAACCAGTCCCAACACTTCGCCTTCATCGAGCTGGAGGCTTATGCCGCGTACCGCCTCGGTCGTGCCAAAGCGAACCTGCAGATTGCGAATGTCGAGAAGCGCGGCCATAAACCAATCGTAGTGTATCTGGGCGTCGAACAGGGCTGACACTGGAAATGCTTAGGTACGGCAGCTTCTCAGATGCAAGATCTTTGATGAGTGGGTGCGCAGAGATATGAGGCGAATCTACGTCCAGTTAGCCGTAACACTGCGTGCATTCGTTCAGGGACGCCAACTGTCGGACTGTGCGGGTCAAAGTCAGCAGCGTCAAATTCCAACCTTGACAGTGTCAATCCGAAATCAATATATTGTAACGATTGAATATCCGGATGCTCGGCCTGGCATCTGTGTTCTAAAACAAGTAATTCGCATGGGAGCATGAGGCGACGAATCGAAAGAAAGATTCAGGCCGATTTATGCTTCGAAACTTGCTTCTCCAAAGACAGAGACTCCAGGGTAAGTCTCCATCTCAGCAGGTCTATACTTGGCGCTAGGCTTGGTCAGATGTTGTTCTCGGAGGTCTCTCAAATGAATCGCAGAACCTTTATCAAACTGGCCAGCGCGGCGGGAGTCGCCACAGGGGAAAACCAGGTTGCGTCATTTGGTCTGGCCGCTAATCCGCCACTCCGCCAGGCGGTTGTCATCCTCGGTGAGTCGGTTCGCTACGACATGCTGAATTGCAATCGGAACACCGGCCTGCACACCCCAAACCTCGATCGAATAGCCGCCAAAGGCGTGAGCTTCGAGCGCGCATATAACTGCCAACCCGTGTGTTCGCCCGCGCGTTCTGCCCTTTGGACCGGGCTCTTTCCTCACAGCAATGGAGTGTGGGGAAACAGCATGGCGCTCGGCGACACAACGCACACCATCGGACAACGGCTAACAGATAAAGGCATTCGCTGCGGGTTTGTCGGCAAGTGGCACCTCAGCGGCACGGACTACTTTGACACCGGACGCGCACCCGCCGGGTGGGACAAGGACACTTGGTATGACATGCGGAAATATCTTTCTGAGCTTTCTCCAGAAGATCGTGTTCGCTCTCGCGACATGGCGACGGGCAAAGATCCCTCCTGGACCGCTGACTTTTGCTATGGCCACCGCTGCACCAATCGCGCTTTGGATTTTCTAGAGAAGCATAAGAATGAGGATTTTCTGCTGGTTATCTCGTACGATGAGCCGCACGGCCCGTGTCTCTGCCCTATCGAATACACAAAGATGTATGAGGATTATGTCTTTCCGTCGAGCCCCAATATTCAGGATGACCTGCACAACAAACCCGAAGAACAGCGCGTGTGGGCCAAGCCGCAACTGAACCGCGTTCAACCACCTATCAAAGGTCCTCAGTTTTTCGGGTCGCACACTTTTATTGATAGCGAGATAGGGCGCGTACTCGATTCGGTTGAAAGCCGCGCACCCGGCGCCATGGTTGTCTACACCAGCGACCACGGCGTGTTCCTCGAATCTCATAGGCTGACAGACAAAGGACCATCGATGTATGACGAGATTACGCGCATCCCGTTTGTCGCCATGTGGCCCGGCCATACGCCCACCAACGTGCGTTCCTCCAGCCTGGTATCGCACATTGACCTGAGCGGCACTCTGATGGAGTTCTTCGGCTTCGAGGTTCCCAAAACTCTTGAAGGTGGCAGCATGCTGCCTCTGCTCATGGACCCTGCCGCTACGGTTCGTAAAGAAGCTTTCATCGAATGGGGCCGCTATGAAGTGGACCACGACGGCTTCGGAGCATTCCAGCCTATCCGCTGTGTGTGTGACGGACGGTACAAACTAGCTATCAACCTAATGACCACGGACGAGTTATACGATCTGCAGACCGAACCCTCTGAACTTATAAACCTGATTGACTCGGAACAGCACGCTGGCATTCGCAACGACCTGCACGATCGTCTTCTCAATTGGATGAATGTCTCGCGGGATCCATTCCGAGGCTATTACTGGGGCCGGCGTGCTTGGAGACCGGACTTCCCTGTAACTTGGGCCAATGCCGGATACACACGCCAGCGCGAAGACGATGGTTATCTTCCACGCGAACTGGATTACGATACAGGTCTAACTATGACCGCTGCAACTCGCAAGAAACAACTCTGACCGGCTAACTTCAAGGAGATAAGAATGAATCGACGGGACGTATTACTCGGCGCTGCCAGGATTACACCGGCACTGGTTGCCGGAGCGGCAGCCATAAACCTTGGAGCGGAAACTTCGTCTGCTTCACCAGAACCTACACGCAAATTCAAGGTCATCGTGACAGGCGGACATCCCGGCGATGCCGAATATGGTTGCGGTGGTACGGCTGCACGATTCACCGCGCTCGGTCATGAGCTAGTTCTGCTGCACTTGAATGATGGTGGTTGGCCTCCCACCCCAGGGACCACGCGCATGGCGGAAGCGACAAAGGCTGCGGAAATATTGAAGGCGCGTCCTGCCTACGCAGGTCAGATTAATGGTCATGCCGTTCTCGACAATGACCATTATGAGGCGTACCGGAAGATAATCGAAATCGAAAAGCCTGATGCCGTGTTTACCCAGTGGCCAATCGATAATCACCGCGACCATAGGGCGATTTCAATGCTCACTTATGATGCATGGAAGGAGTCTGAAAAGAAGTTCGCGCTCTATTACTACGAGGTATCCGACGGTGAAGACACATTGCAGTTCGCACCAACAATCTTTGTGGACATAACAGAAACTGCGCCAGCAAAGCGGGCTGCCTGTTACGCACATGCCAGCCAGACGCCGGATCGCTATTTTGAACTCCAGGACTCCGTTGCTGCATTCCGCGGAATTGAAAGCGGCTACAAGCGAGCCGAAGCTTTCATTCGCCTGATTCAGAGCCCCTTCGACATATTCTCGATGGCAGGCATTCCAACTCGATAACTCGAGAAGGACGCTCCGGAAAGGTGCGTCCTTCTCCATTGAATTCGCGAGCTACAACATGGCTTGCAATCTTGTTTGAACTAAGTGCTCTTCTTAGCTGAAAGCGATTCGTCCAACCACCACGGCAGAGGCTGACGAGAAACCGTGCAATGGTTGTGCAGGGTCGCGCTCAATCGGTACATTGTGGCCTCCAACTACCCCATCGTAGCGTTCCCATGTAAGGCCTGTCTGCTCCCAGGTTGTCACCACATTGGCAATGTAGCGCCGACTGACAGCGCGCGCTTGGTCTGGGAAGCCGTACCCCTGCAGGGCCTGCCCGACAACAACCTGTTGCTGCGGCCATGACTCTGGATAAGCCCACTCGAGGTTCTTGTATTCCGGATGGATACCTGGATAAGTCTTGTCAGTAAATGTCAAACCATACGGCCGGTCAAAAAGATGCAGATGGTCTACCACACGCTTCGCCTGAGACTTCGAAGCAATACCTATCCAGAGCGGCCAATAGGCGTTCAAAGAGTAATAGGGGAGGCGTGTTTGCTGGACGTAATCATATTCAAAGTAACAACCTTCATTTTCGTCCCAGCAGTATTGATTGATGAGTCCAGCACGAGTATCGGCCTCCTGCTTCCATCTGGCCGCTTTATCGGTCCATCCGAACCTCTCCGCAAGAATGCTCAGCGTATGAGCTTGCCGAACCAAAGCGCAATTGATATGGATGGGGACACACTGGCTGATGTGACCACCGAAAATAGGCGTCACGTCCAGTCCTGCCTCGCCTTCCGCGCATGCCTCAGGAGAAAGATCGCCGCACCCGGAGTCGAGACAAGTTGAGAGCCCGATGGGTGTTCGATGACCTGGCACATTCCAGTATCTCGTGTAGGAGCGCTCCAGAAGTGGGTAGGCGAGCATTGCTAACTCGTCGTCGTCCTTCTTCACCTCAAGGTACTTTTCCACGCTCATAGCCAACATGGGTGGCTGCGCTCCATGGTAGTAAGTGCGGTTTCCGTTCAAGACCTTGCCAAACCTCTCGATCATGAAAAGCTGATCGAGCATATTCCATCGCACGATATCCGTGCGGTCATGCGCAAAGAGACCCAGGTTGATGAAGTGCGCGTCCCATCCATATATTTCAGGAAATGAGCCGACAGATCCACCACCAGAGCTATACGGAAACGGAAGAAACACCAACGTCTTAGGGGGACTGTGGGACCAGGGAACATTTGTTCCGGTTGGAATTACAGGAGTGGATTCGGCATCTCTAAGAATTCCCTCTTCGTCAGCCCTCTGCAGATCGCCATCCCACCAGCCACGCATTGCTTCGTCCATCTTTAACCAGCGAGCCCTTAAGTTATCTTCATCTACTGCATTCTGACCTGAGAAACCAGCCGCCGCTGCGGCTTCGGCCCAACCTAACTTCGCCGCAGTCGTTATGGCGCCAGCCGCAGCCACACTAACGAAGGAACGTCGATTCAACATCGCTTTTGCCATGCTCGGAAGTATAACAGTAAGCAAAGCACGAAAGTAGTTAACGGTCACTTCATAATTAGGATTTAATTGAGTAGAAAGAACTGGCTGTTGCTGGAATTGGAGACTCGCCGAGGCCATTGCCAGGTTGATGGCCATATACACTATGCGCGACTTCCGGGGGCCCATCGTCTCTGCTTGACAATCCCTGGCTATAAGGTATTGAATCCTTTGAATAGGGGAATCAATCATGGATCGACGTTCCTTCGTTAGTATGGCTGCTGCCGGCGCTGTCGCAATGGCAGCCAGACTTGATCGCAGTGAGGCCGCAACGCTACCCGGACCATTGAATGAGAGCGTCAAAGACCACGATAACTTAAAGGCTCGCTGGTTAAAGCTCGACGAGGCAATGCGCAGCTGGTGGGATGGCGATCTGGAACGTTCCGACGAGGAGGGAATTCGAAATGATGCTACCCTTCCGCCCCCTACTCCGTCAGGTGCAGCGTCCCCCTGGTCCCACAGTCCACAGAAGACTCTGATTTTCCTTCCATTCCCTTATAGCTCCGGTGGAGGATCGGTCGGCTCATTTCCTGAAATGTACGGGTGGGACGCGCACTTCATCAATCTCGGCCTTTTTGCTCATGACCGTACGGATATTGTCCGGTGGAATATTCTCGATCAGCTTTCGATGATTCAAAGATTTGGGAAGGTCTTGAACGGGAACCGCACCTTCTATGAAACGCGGGGACAACCCCCGTTGCTTGCCATGAGCGTTGAGAAATACCTGTCGGTGAAGGACGATGACGAATTAGCATTGCTGGCTTATCCCCTCCTGGAGCGTTCTTACACGGGATATTGGAATGCCCCTGGGCATAGCACACCGATTGGACTTTCAACTTGCCGGGACGGCGGGACGGGCACTGACAAGGACCTTGAGTTAGCCTCTGAGGCCGAGTCGGGACTGGACTACACACCAATTTTTGGCGGCAACATTCAGCACTGCGTTCCGATTCATGTGAATTGCGCCTTGGTGCGCGAGGCCCAGACATTGAGCGACCTCGCTGCGCGGTTTGGATGGCGCGACAAGGCTGCCAAATGGAAGAAGGAAGCCGACACGCGCGCAGAACTCATCAATCAATATTGCTGGGATGAGAATGAAGGGTGTTACTTTGAGTACGACTATATCCGCAAGACGCGCTTGCCTTACTACTCTCTGAACGCCTATTGGCCGCTATGGATTGGCATTGCCTCCAAGTCTCAGGCTAAGCGGGTAGTTGATCATCTACATCTGTTTGACCATCAATTTGGACTGACCTTCACTGACAAGAAGTATCCGGAAATACACTCCGAATTCGATGCGCTCGAATGGGCTTATCCTGAATCCTGGCCGCAACAGCAGGTTGTTGTGGGGCAAGCGCTGGAGCGGTATGGATTCCCGGATCTCGCACGTGAAATCAGTCAACGCTACATTGCCAATGTGGTGACAACCTGGGAGAAGACCGGACTAACCTGGGAGCGCTACGATGGCGTTGTTGGAGGCCACAACGTTCCAGTTGAGCGCGACCCTGCGCAACCGCTGCACGGGTTCTCTTCTGCTTCTGCTGTCGTCGTCGGTCGAATTGCGTTCAGCTAACTGGGCGCGCAGGTTATCGTATTCCTGCTGACGTCTGAGTGAATGTCGGCACTTCCATCCCAGCGGAAAACACTCGAGCTGGGATGGAAGTAATGCCGATTAGCTTGAAACTACTTCTTTGAGATCGGCGCGCTTACTTTCGTAAGTCGTGTTATATGCAAGCAGGCGGGCGTCAGGCTCAATGCGCCAATGTTTGCAGGCTTCGCGATATATTTCAGGCCACCAGTTGCGGTGCTCCGTAAGTCCATCATCTTTCCACTTCTTCCAATCCACCAAAGTCTTGGACCACGCTTCGTCTCCAAACTTCATTGCTTCAACCTGAGAGCCAATCTCGGGAACGATCCATTCGCGTCCAATTCTCGCGTGCAGGATCTCGTCGGCCCAATCGTAGTCCTGAATCATTGCTGTGAGGGGATCGGCTGTGGCTAGGCCCACTTCCCATTCGTACTCTTTGCCGGTTCTTTTCGGCATGAGACCCTGCTCGATGGTGAATAGGACCGCATGCCGCTCTTTCGCAGTCAGCAATGTGTTCAGACCGAGAGACCAAGTGAAATTGAATGGTATCTTCGTCCAGTCGACCCCTATTGAGACGAAGCCGACCTCGCCCATCATGGCGTGCCGAGCCTCGTCCCAAAGTTGCCGCGTCATGTCTCGGTAATACTCCCAGGGCTTGCCGGTAACTTCAGTAAGAATGCTCGACATCATCTCCGGTACGTCGATTTCGCGCATCCGTTTGAAGTACAACATGATGGTCTTCGGCAGCGCTTCAATTGCAGGGTCAAACAGCATCGCCTCGGCGTTTACGCCCATGTTATAAGGATCTTTGAATCGTTCGTCGCGCTTCGGCACTGGGTCGTAGTGATACGGAGTGACAGAGAAATGCCGCTCTACCTCAACTCCGGTCTTTGGCTCTTTGCCATCAAGGTCACCTGCCGCCGCGAGCATCCTGTCTAGTATCGAGAGCCAGTCGCGGAGCACTGCACGATCTGTATCCTTCACTAAGCAACTAATTGCTTCTCTCCCGTAGTTTTGCGCATCCTCAAGTTCAAGCAGCGTAAACCGGCACACTCGATAAGTTGGATGGTCGAATAACTTGTTTGTATCGGAGATAAGATTGTTCAGCGCCCGAATCACAGCCGGAATGGCGTACTCGTAAAAACCCAATAGCAGAGATTCCGTCGAAGGAGCACACAGCACCTCGTCCAGAAACATATCCAGCATTGGATCGGGGGAAACCTCCAATCCATAAGGAGGTTGACGCATCTCTCGAATGCGTGACGCAAACTGACCCACGTGTTCCGCGCAAAAATGCGCGTGCAAGCTGAACGCCATCTTCAACTCGTAGATCGGCATACTGGGTATATGGGAGATCAAGATAGAGTGCAGGCGTTTAAGTGACCAATGAATCCGCTTGAGGCGCTCGACCGATTCAGACACTGTGAGCCCTGTAGTCGTGGCGTCATGGATCGTAATGAGGCCCGCCAGAGGGGGCAACCCTGCATAGCCCCTATAGGGTTCTGTTGGGGCACCCGCAGCTAACTCCGAATTTCTGATCAATGCCATGTTATCTCCCGACCTCTCAAATCGTCTTTCTTCTAAAGTATTTTGGGGAAAATGCAACCAGATGCAAGAAATGGTAGCAAGGCAAATCCGTCATGTCTTCCATTCGATTAGCCGCAATATGTACCTTATTGACGGAAGAATGGATGTCCGCAATCCTGAGGGTTGGCCTGCGTCTCACGGTTCGGTGAACTCCTTGCAAGGCGGCTTGCATTTCCTCCGCGACGGCCGTAAAGTGCGGCCGTCGCGTGGTTTCTATTCATTTTGGATCGATAAAACATGTATTCAGTTGGCTAGTTTGAAATATTTTCCGCAATTATTTGCTAATTGTATTAATATTTGTCTGATGCTAGCCAGATTCGAAAAGGTCGCCGAGGCGAACGGATCCTTTACCGCTTACGAGAGGGTCGCGACCGACTTTCCGTTTGACTGGCACTATCATCCCGAATTCGAACTCACTCTCATCAGTGACAGTGAGGGGCAGCGCATTGTCGGGGATAGCCTTTGCGACTACGAAACTGGGGATCTGGTATTACTGGGACCTAACCTTCCCCATTCCTACCGTTCGTGGCCGGTGGACAGCCTTTCTTCCAGACGGCATCGGGCCATCGTGATTCAGTTTCGGGAAGAGAGCTTCGGCGAGCATTTTTTTGAACTGCCTGAGATGAAGCCAGTTGCTGCGATGCTGCAGCGGAGTGCGATGGGCCTGGCGTTTGGAGGCACCCAGACTGGGAAGAGCTTAGCGAGCATTATTCGCGAGATACCTTCGCTCCCTGTTCCAAGGCGGCTGGTTGCACTCTTGTCAGCGCTAGTGGAACTCGCGGAAGACTCCGACGCACAAGTCATTTCGACTGAAACACTGCGCCCCTTGTGTCGCGTTGAAGACCGGCGGCGGATCGATCAGATATGTTCCTATCTGCATCGGAGCTTTGATCAGGAAGTTGACTTTACGGAACTGGCTCGTACGGTGCATATGAGCCAGGCTTGTCTTTGCAGGTTCTTCAGGCGTGCTACGGGAAGGACCATGACGACCTACATCAACCAGCTTCGGATCGGGGCAGCCGTTCAACTGCTGGTGAACAGTGATCTGAGTGTGCTCGATATTGCATTTAAAGTGGGATTCGGAAACTATTCGAACTTCAATCGTCAGTTCAAAAGCATGAAGGGAGTCACGCCCCTCTCGTTGCGCCACGAGCTTTCTGATACCAGGAAATCTGTGCCAGCTTGAAGAGCTTTCCTGGGCACAAGCGGGAGATTTTTGGCACGAGACAATTCAGAGCGCCCAAAGGGGTGAAGCTGCTTCCTGTGCGAGTGAAATGCAGTGGAACTGCTATGGGGTAGTTCCCGACGCGCTATTATGCAACTTCTGGAAAATTGCCAGTTCCCTTAAGAAGGCATCTTTATTTCCGAGTCTCTTATACGCCATCGCCAGGTTATATCTGTAGTGCTCGTCTTTCGGAGACAATTCGACAGCCTTCCGCAGAACCTGCACTTCTTCGGTGTAGTTTTTCTGCTCGTCGTAGACCAGACTAAGTTCAAAGTATGCTTCAGGTAGCCGGGGAGTTAGCCGGATGGCTTCTTCCAAGGTCGGCACGAAGTCTTTCGGCACGCGGGACTTGTCTTCGTATCGATTGGACAACACCATCTCATAGTCGAAAAGTATAAGTCCGTCTTTCGGATAGCGCTGATGAAGTTGACGCAACCCGTCAACCACTTTCTGATACAGCGCAGTCGGTATATGTTCAGTAGCTGCAAGAAACTCGAGGGGATGTGGATCCTCGGGCGCTAGCTCCGCTGCGCGACATAGCTCTACTGCACCTTCGTCAGGTTTCCCCAGCGCCCACAAGGCACTGGCCAGCCCTGCATGGAGCCTAACCGAGTCTGGATACTTATTAACCGCATAACGATAGATAGTTTCGGCGGCAGGATAGTTAACCTTCATCAGGCTCGATGCGTACTCAAACAGATTGGGCTCTGAGGGGTCAGCCTCCGCCTTGCGTTGAGCTTCGAGGGCGGCTATCTTGGGGCTCTCTGATTTCGGATTCCCTTGTGCGGCTGTTGGCGGCGGAGTCGGTTCTTGCTGAATGGCGGCAATTGCGGCAGGGGCATTGAACTGAGCGACAAGGGCCAAGAGGAAGAAACACAGCCAGCCGGATAACATGAGAAGGTTCCTTGCCATCGCAAACAAAATCCCCGTTACCCGTGAGGATAACAAAAAAAGAAGGCTGGCGTCTTGAGAGACGCCAGCCAAACGGATGGATACTGATCGGTCGTTAGTAGTAAAGCTTGAGGGCGAGTTGCAGTTCGCGTGAGGGACCACGAACACTTGTGATCTGGCTGAAGGCGCTGGCGTTGGTATAGTCCAGGTTGCCCGGGGCGGTGAACTGAGCGTGATTGGCCAGGTTGAAACTCTCCACTCTGAACTGAAGCTTGGTCTCCTCAGTGATGCGGAAGTTCTTGAAGAGAGAAGCGTCGAAGTTGACGTATGCTGGCCCACGCGCCTGGTTTGCCTTGCTGCCAAGCGAGGCGATCGTTGCCGAACTGGCTGTGGCAATAACTGGAGTGGCAAATGCCTTCGGGTTCAGCCATTGGTTCTGAGTGTGAGCGCCTGAATAGAGACCCTGGCCCTGAACCACATTGGCATTGCAGCCGAAGAAGGCATTCGTTGATTTCGCGCAGCCGATGGTGAAGGGCTGACCACCCTGGTCGGAGAGGATGTAGTTGAAGGACCATCCACCCAAGACCAGATCGGCAGCTCTGTTTCCGCTGGAGAGGAATTGACGACCGTGCCCCAGTGGCACCTCGTAGGTTCCGGAGACGTGAACCACTTGCGTCGAGTCGGTGTCACAGAGCGAGTAGTCGCCCTTGATCCCGAAACCGGGTAACCACTCAGCGCGGAAGCCCAGGGTGCTGCCGTTTGTGCTTTGGTCGCTGAAGCACTTGCTGAAGGTGTAGTTGGCAAGTACCGTCAAGCCGCGGCTCAGTTGACGGGAGTAGACGACCTGCAACGAATTGTAGGCGCTAGCTCCGTTTGTGGTTTCGTAGTTGGCGTTTGGCGAGAAGTCGGGATACGGGATGTTCTCATAGATGTTGGCTCCGGGCGGCAATATCACCGACGGAGAGTTATGCGAGCCCAGAACATCGAGATGGCGCCCAAGCGAACCCACATAGGATGCCTGAATGGAATCCACGTGAGACAGCTCGTATTGAAGCGACAGGTTCATTGTTTCCGTGTAGGGCGTCTTGAAGTCGTATTGGCGTCCGTAGAGGCCGATGCCCGCCGTGTTTACGTTGGCCGGATCCTGTACGTTCAAGTTCAGCAAAGCGTTCCCGATGACGGCCGTGGCACCGCCGGTTCCCTCTGCAATAAGAGGCGAATGGAAGGAAGGTGCGCCGAGACTGATATTGAAAGAGTATGGGTAGTTTGTTGCCAGCGTGCCGCCGAAGCCGATATTGCCGAGCGCGCCGTATGCCATACCGAATCCACCGCGGACCACGGCCCTCGGCATGAAGCGATAGGCAAAGCCTAACCTGGGAGCAAAGTTGGTCTTCTGAAATAGACCCGTATTCAGGCCAGAAGTGCATTTCTGCGAAATGCCATCCATAAGCAGTTGCGCGGTGAAGGCGGTTGAGAACCCCTTGCCGCAGGTCTTTGACGGCTGGTAGAGGATTCCTCCAGCACCGTTGCCAGCGCCGCCAGCGATGAAGTTCGACTGCAATCCGTCGTTTTCAGCGTATGGTGTCGCGAGGTCCCAACGGAGGCCGAGGTTGAGTGTTAGCTTTGGAGTCGCCTTCCAGTCATCCTGGATGTAGGCTCCCATATACTTGCGGTGTTCGTTGGCCCACGCATAGTTTGAGGCGTTGACTGACTGTAATCCTCCAACTCCATTGGGACCGCCTGCCGTCGAGGCTTGCGGAATGATTAGAGCGTCTGCCAGAGCCGTCGTGTTGTTTCCGTCGGCCGGTATGTTCGAGAACTGGCCGTTATAGTAGAAGCCGCCTCTGCCCCAGCCGGGCTGCACAAGGTCGCCTTGAAGGATATCGATCTGGTAACCGGTCTTGAAGGTATGGCTGCCATAGACCTTGGTGATATTGTCGGCCAGTTCCGTAGACCTGACCCACTCCAGGGTCGGAGTCCAGCCGCCAACGCCAAGCTCTGTAAGGTTGCCAATGCTGATGATGGGCAGTCCGCCATTACCGGCGTTCTGGGCGATTCCAGGGATCCCGTATTTCGCGGGAAGCCCGTAGGTGTAGGCTTCGTCTGCCACGATGTTATCTTCACTGTGGTTGATGCCGAAGTGGAACTCATTCACCAGGGTCGGCGAGAAGGTGTGAGAATATCCAACCGCGACAGCATAGTGCGGGTGGTCTTCAGTTCCCAGGCCATAGTAACCGCCATCGGCGATTCCGGGCAGCGGCGTAGGAGTGTGCATGTGGAAGTGGCTGTAGCTCCACACACCGAAGAGGGTGTTGTTCTGGCCGAAGTTCTGGTCGATACGAATATCGTACTGATTCGTGAACCTGTTGCCTGACGGGCTCTGGAAGTAATTGTTCGAAATGCCGGAAGCTGTCGGCTTCGGAAACAAATTCAGCAGCGCTATCATCTTCGGATCAAGGGAGGCAGCAGGAAGTTGGTTAAGGACGCTCGCCTTGGTTGTAAAATCCGTAATATTGGCTACGCTGTTGCCGCCAAAAAAGGGGTCACGTACCCATACGTCTCCACCTGAGGTGTTTGTCAAGCCGGAGATGCTGTCGCTTTGGCCGGCCGGTACCAGCCGCGTTGTCGCTGGATCGAAGACGGTGCCGAACAGGAAGCTCCGGCCCAATCCATCTTGCGGGCAAGTATTGGGCGACGCTGTGCACTGCCCTGTAGCCGCGTTGACATTGGTTGACAGCATGTCAGACAAGTTGGTGAAGCCGCTGCTTTGCTCCAGGGCTGTAGGCACGTTGCTCGTCGAGAGGTCAGGCTGGATGATCTTTGTGGCCTGCATGTCAACGAAGAAGAATGTCTTGTTTTTGCCGTTGTACACCTTGGGGATGAAAACCGGTCCGCCAACAGTACCACCGTACTGGTTCATGTGGTAATTGGGGCGCGGTACAATAGTGCCGTAGTGCTTGTTGAAGTACTCATTGGCGTCAAGGTCGGTATTCCGGACGTACTCCCATAGGTCGCCACGAACACGATTACCGCCAGACTTGACTACGGCGTTGATCACGGCGCCGGTCGAGTGACCGAACTCCGCGCTGAAGTCGCCGCTCTGAAGTTTGAATTCCTGAATTGCATCGGGGGGAGGCGTGATGGATGCGTTCGACCCAGCCTCGGAACCACCGTAAAATTCGACGTTGTTATCCATGCCGTTCAGGCGGAAGTCGTTCTGCCAGAAGTTGACGCCGTTCACTACGAAAAAGGTACTGCTGGCGTTTCCGGTTTGCATGCTGTTGGAGGAGTTTTGAGGAAGCTGTGTAGTAGTTCCAGCAGCCAGCTGGCCGAGCGATGCCCAGTTCCTACCATTCAGAGGCATGTCGTCCATCGCACTTTCGTTGATGGTCTGACCCAGGGTAGCGTCTTCTGTCTGAATGAGGGCCGCCTCGGTGGTGACCGTCACGTTCTCTGAGATGGCGCCAACCTCGAGTTGGATATCGAGACCATCTGTCTGCTGCACGTGAATCTGAATCCCGTTTGCGGTGTAGGTCTTGAACCCCTTCTGGACGGCCTTAAGCGAATAACTTCCCGCAGGCACGGCATTGAAGACGTAGGTTCCGCTCGCAGAGGTCTCCGATTTAACCGAAACACCGCTATTGGTGTTCGTCAAAGTGATTACAGCACCGACAACCTTTGCACCCGTACTGTCGGTCACCGTACCTGTAATGCCTCCAGTGGCGATCTGCGCGTTGAGGGCCACGGGCAGTCCGACGAGAAGAATGAAGAAGACCATTACAAAAACGCCTACTGCATAGCGTCTTATCCGATGATCTGTGTTTTGAGCCATTGCGTAGTTCCTCCTGAAATGTGGCTGATAGTTGCCGCTTTTGTTTTTCTGCAAACCGTAATTACCGGCTTGGACAACGTGTTGATGTTCACCGGCGTCTCGATACTGACCGGTCTGCTCCCTTGTGGCCCGGAACCTGCGCCATCTTTGAATGACGCCGCTTTGAAGGTTTATCCCTTCCTGAAGCGCTGCAAAAACTGCCAATCTGGAACTGATTCTTAGGCGAAGCCTTTAATGGCCAATCGGCAGCGGCCGCATCGGCATTCTGTCAGCTACTGGGGAAAGAAACGGTCCGGTTTCCTCAAAAACAGGGCCTCTTGCAAAAGGTCCTCCTTACCGAATCCCCCGCAAAAAGGTGCTTATTCAAACGATTGAAAAAACGTTCCCTCTTTATACGCGTGGCTTTGAGGGCATGTCAAGGATTTTTTCCCGCCCATTGCCTGTCGATAAGAAGGCTGGATTCTGTGGCTTTTTGGTGGTTGTGAAGAGTCTTGCCAGGTAGTTTCTCGGTGACAGCTTGGGAACTCGATTCGATGGTGCTCTGAGCCGCAAATGCCGGAGGCGAGATACTCCACCGCCGCGACCCATAAGGGTTCTGTGCCAAGAATGAAGTAGCATCAAAAGAACTGTCCATCAAGCTTTGGGAATTGAAAGTGTTATGCAATTCCCGACGGAGCGACTTCAAAGCGAACATACGCCAACGACCTCCTAAGAGGACATGCCACTTTCTCCCCGATCGCGGCAGGCATTCATCACCGAAACTCTACAGACACAGAGATTATGCTCTTGCACTTGTTTGCTGTCATCGCGCTAGTTGACTGATTTATGTAATTCATTTGCAAACCGGCTTTGCGTCAGCTCTTGCACCCTTCCTCAGGAGAATTCAGTGACAGGACGACTCTAAGAACCGGGCTCTCGTGGAGGTATCCCGAGGGGTAGTTCTCACGGTTTGAACAGGGCTTCAGCGTGAGAGTTCAATTGAGCCGACAGCTAAAGAGATTTTCCGTCCTGTGCCAAGGGTTGTTTGCGCCACGAAACTTATACAGACGGCGCATAAATCGATTGAAGGCTGCAAGCCGCTTGCACCGCGCGTCTTTAGGCGATATTATTTTGCCTCCGGGACTTCGGCGGCAGGCAACAGTCGTCTGTCTTTCTTTTTGACTCCAACATCGAGGAAGAAGCCTCTACTGACTCTAGTTATGAAGTTCCATTTTCCTCTTTATTCAGCGGGCCAGGGACCCCTTCTTTCGGACTAGCCTATAAATCTGCTTGAACGGCCGGCCTGGATATAGGCCTTCAACCGGCAGCAACTCAACATGGAGCGAGATCGAGCATGAGCAGCGACAATTACATATTCTCTAACTCGACAATCAAACTCGACTATAGTCTCACCGGAGCGAATTCCACGCTGGCCATTGAAAGGGGCCTTGCAGAGGCTGAATGGTATCAGTGCCCGGTGTCCCGCGAGACCATGCGTGGCCTTCTTGAGCGCCGGGACGGACCCGCGATTCGCGACACCATCCTTTGGTTTGCCCTCATACTTGGCGCCGCTTTTGCAACCTATACCCTTTGGAATACCTGGTGGGTTGTCATTCCTTACCTCATATATAGTGTGCTCTACGCATCAACCTCAGACTCTCGCTGGCATGAGAGCGGCCACGGCACGGCTTTCAAAACTGACTGGATGAACAATGTCCTTTACGAGATTGCGTCATTCATGGTCATGCGCGAATCCACAGTTTGGCGCTGGAGCCATAATCGGCACCATAGCGACACCATCATCATCGGCCGGGATCCTGAGATAGCCGTGCCCCTTCCGCCTGACATCAAAGCCATCATCCTTGGCTTCTTCAATCTTCGCGTGTACCCCAAATACTTCAAGCAGATTCTGCGGCATTCATTTGGCCACATGTCCGCCGAGGAGAAGACTTATATCCCCGAGATGGAGTTCCCGAAGGTCTATGTCAGGGCTCGCGTCTATGTTGCCATCTACCTGGCCGTCATAGGACTCTCCATTTATAGCCGCAGCATTCTGCCATTGCTGTTCGTCGGGCTTCCGAATCTTTTCGGCGCCTGGCTCCTTTCGGTATACGGCCTCACACAGCACACTGGCCTGGCCGAGAACGTCCTCGACCATCGCCTCAACTGCCGCACCGTTTACATGAATTGGATTAACAGGTATCTCTACTGGAACATGAATTACCACGTGGAGCATCACATGTTCCCGCTGGTGCCTTATCACGCCTTGCCCAGGTTGCATGCAGCCGTCAAGAGTGACTGTCCAACACCGTATCCGAGTCTCATTGCCGCCTGGCGCGAAATCATCCCTACTATTTTTAGACAGGTCAAAGACCCTGCGTATCATGTGAAGCGCCTCATCCCCGAGCCCAAGGTTCGCGTAAATGAGTTATCGCTGGTCTCCGATGTCGAGCCCGACCTTGAAGGCTGGATCCACGTTTGTCCCGCAGAGAGACTGGCACTCGCCGACGCAATCCGCTTTGACCACGGTCAAAAGACTTACGCTCTCTATCGTGACTCCGAAAATCGTCTCTACGCAACTGACGGCTTCTGTACCCACGGCAATACTCACCTGTCCGACGGCCTCGTTGTTGGCACCATGATTGAGTGCCCAAAACATAATGGGCGCTTCAACCTCATCGACGGCTCACCGGCTCGTGCGCCCATCTGTCGCGGACTTGTTACTTATCCTGTCGAAGAGCGCGAAGGGCGAATCCGCATCAACATCAACCACGCCGGCGGGGTAGGAGCACGTTCGCACAAGACCTGCCACTTCCGCGTTGTCAGCAATCAAAACGTCGCTACGTTCATCAAAGAGCTTGTTCTCGAACCCTTGAATTCTCAGGAGTCAATCGCATTTACCCCGGGCGACTACCTGCAACTCGACATCCCCGTCTACGAGGCGATCCGGTTCTGCGACTTTGATATTCCTGAGCCTTTTGCTTCCGTCTGGCGGACTCAGCATCTTTTTGAACTTGTTAGTCGCAACCCAGAACCCGGACGCCGCAATAACTATTCCCTGGCCAGCAACCTGCAGAGAGAGGGCACGTTGCGCTTCAATGTGCGCATCGCTACACCCCCTCCGGGTCAGGACTGTCCACCAGGAATCGGCTCCAGCTACGTCTTCAATCTCAAGCCCGGCGACACCGTCTCAGCCATTGGTCCATTTGGGGACTTCCATCCGAAACCCACCCAGCGTGAGATGCTCTATATCGGCGGAGGCGCTGGAATGGCCCCTCTTCGCGCTCATATTTCTCACTTGCTTGAAAATGAACAAACCGCTCGCAAGATCAGCTTCTGGTATGGAGCTCGCTCCCGGCAGGAGATCTTTTATGAAGACTACTTTCAAGAGTTAACCGGCGCGCATCATAACTTTAGCTTCCACCTTGCTCTCTCCGCGCCGCTTCCTGAAGATGATTGGTCGGGCCACGTCGGATTCATTCATGAAGTTGTGTTGAGTAATTATCTCCGCGAGCATGCTCGGCCCGAGTCGGTAGAGTATTATCTCTGTGGCCCGCCAATGATGATCAAGGCATGCAAGAAAATGCTAGCGGACATTGGGGTCCCCACCCACCAGATCGCGTACGATGAATTCTAGGTAGGCAGGTCAATGACTTCCAGTTCGCGCTTTCATAACGACTGCTCCGATATGGTCTCCAGTCGCCCCGCATGCCTGTGGCCCAAAGGCCCCTTCCATGGCGGTCGAATCAAGACGAAACCTGATATGTCTCCCGATATTCTCCCTGGGCGATCCCAACAGACAATTCTTATCAAGGAGTGTAACTAATTGACAGCGTCGATCAATATACGCTACGTCTCTTTTCTTGCCGCTACAGCAGCGCTGGGGGGCTTGCTGTTTGGATTCGACATCGCCATCATCACTGGCGCGGGTCCTTTCATTACCCGGCAGTTCGGCCTGGGCGATATCGGCCTTGGTTGGGCATTCAGTTCCTTGCTGTTTGGATGCGTAGTGGGATGCTTCTTCGCTGGAAGACTTGCAGACCGGTATGGACGCAAGAAGCTACTTATCTTTGTCGCATTGCTTTTCGCTGTGACATCGATTGCCACAGCGCTCGCTCCCAGCTTTACTATCTTTGTTACCGCCCGGTTCCTCGGAGGACTGGCTGTGGGTGGAGTATCACTCCTTTCCCCGATGTATGTAGCGGAAGTTTCCCCAGCTTCGATCAGAGGCCGTCTAGGGACCCTCTACCAGATGTCAATCGTTATTGGCATCATTGTCTCTTACGGCATTAATTTTCTCCTACGCAATACCGGCACGAATAACTGGAGATGGATGTTTCTTACCGGGGTCGTGCCATCCGCAGTGTTCCTGCTCTTCGTGATTCTTGCTCCTGAATCACCGAGATTCCTGGCCATGAACGGAAAGCTCGATAGGGCCTTTGTCATCCTGGAACGGATCGGCGGAGCGGACAGCGCCCACGCTCAGATAGCCGAGATCATTGCAACAATGCATAAAGAGGCACGAACCTGGCGCGGATTGCTGCGCCCCGGCGTACGTCGCGCACTCGTCGCCAGCGCTGCACTTGCGGTCCTCATTCAGGTCTCGGGAATCAACACCATTGTTGACTATGCACCAGCAATTTTTCAGTCCGCCGGCTGGAAAGTAGATGGCGCTCTAGCTTCAACGTTTGTAGTCGGCATAACTGAATTCCTGTTTACTCTTGTTTCCTTACGGGTCATTGACAGGTATGGGCGCAAGCCGCTCTACATCGTCGGGTCACTTGGCATGGCGCTTTCTCTACTGGCGCTGATGATTACCGTACTGGCTGGACGCTTTCACGGGCCTATTGTTCTCGCCCTCATTTTGACTTACCTTGCCTTCTTCTCTTCCTGCATCGGACCTGTATTCTGGACTCTTGTTCCAGAGGTATTTCCGAACGACGTGCGTGGAATGGCGATGACTGTACCCGTGCTTATTCAGTGGGTCGCCAATGCGATTGTCGTCCTGCTCTTCCCATTTGCATTTCACGTGATTGGCAAGTCATTTACATTCGGCTTCCTCGCACTCATGGCCTTGTGCCAGGGGATGGTGACATTGTTCTATGTGCCGGAGACGAAGAATAAGAGACTCGAGGAAATTGAAGAGTATTGGATTGCTTCAAGTGGAGCCGAATCGGCTGAGACAGTTTAAGTAGTACCCGCTAATTTTGATAACTAATTCAGGGCACGGAGGATAGTAATCTATCTCCGTGCCCGTTACATCAAATTAACTATTCGCCCAAGGCAATTAAGTTGAACACTGGCGCCCTTGCCGCACTCATTTTCTCCCGTTGAATTCATGCACTGCATCGATCATTGCAACGATGTTTGCGACAGGCGTTCTCGCCTGAACGTTGTGAATGCTGTTGAACACGAAGCCTCCGCCGGGAGCAAAAACCTCGCACCGGCGTAAAACTTGTTCGCGCACTTCGGCGGCTGTTCCAAACGGAAGAACCCTCTGCGTATCTACGCCTCCACCCCAGAAAACCAGGTGTTCTCCAAAGTTCGCCTTCAGTTGCTCGGGGTCCATTCCCGTCGCGGAACACTGCACAGGATTGAGGATATCGATTCCCGCATCGATGAACGCCGGCAGGAATTTCGAAACCGCGCCGCAGGAGTGCTTGAAAGTCTTCCATTGCGTATGCGAGTGAATCCAATCATTGACTTGTTTGTAGTAAGGAAAGTACAAGTTATTGAAAGTCTTCACCGAGCAGAATGCTGATGTCTGCGTGCCGAAATCCGTACCGCAGATGAAGACCGCTTGTATGCTGTTGCCGATAGCCGCATAGATGCGCTCTAGATTCTTGATGGCTTCTTCGCATTGGCGCTCAAATATCTTATGGACGTAGTCCTGGCGGCTGCTTGTGGAAACATACCATTCCGCAACGTCGCGAATGCCTTTCGGATGTTTGAGAAATGGCCCAGGAACCAGTGCGATATCGCCAAACGCTGTTCCTCCAAAGCCGGCAATTACTCCTCGTCCCGTTTCACCCGCTGCCCGCACCGACCGGACAATGTGGTCGAGATCGGCTTGCGAGATGGGGCCGAACTCTTCCATGTTGTCTTCGGGATTCAGTTTCTCTTCATCGAGTGGTTCCTGGCGAACGATGCAATCGAAAAAATAGCCGCCACTCGGCATCCGCCCGCTAGCAGGGACAGTCGTATCGCCCTCCGGGTAGATCAGAGTGTTGCCGTCAGCATCCACGGTAGTATTGAAATCCTTCGGCACAAGCACTTCAAGACCGTTAAACTGCCAAGTTTTCCATTCGTCTGCTGGAAATCCAAACATGGTATTCCGCGCAAAGGTGCCGACCACATCAAGCCCCATAGCATCGAGCAGGTCTTCATCAAGCATCCCCAGCATCTGAAACGGCTCGTGAACACGGACAGGCCGCTTCTCCAAACCGTAGTGGTCGCGCAGTTCAGCCACGCAGCTTACATGCACGCCTGTTACGGCGGTTCCGCCAAAGTCGATGGGAACACGATCCGGTTGCTTGTGGTTGAGCGTGGCGATCAGCCGTTCACGGCTTGCCGTTGTATTCAATGAAGTAGCCATATCGTTCACATCCTTGCTTTCATCCCTGTGTTTCTACTTCCCGCATTGTCAGGCTTTGACTTTTGTTATTGTCGCGCCGCAGTTCATCGCCGTCAAACCACGCCAGCCACCTCGCGAAATGTCATGCAATTCGCGTACTCATCCTGAAACCCCGGGTCGGCAGCAAGACTAACATGCTCGATTGTGGGCAGGGTTGGCTCGTCAGCCGAGAGCAGCAGAATCTTCGCACCTCGCAGCGCCGTGTTGCCCGCCGCGTGAATCAGATTCCTTGGCGCTTCGATCAACCCAATTCCAATGGCGCTCTCGATTCGCACATAATTTCCAAAAGCGCCGGCAAGATAGATGCACTGCAGGTCGGCGGCGCTAGTGCCCAGACGCTTTAGCAGCAGCCTGAACCCGGATGCGATTGCGCCCTTGGCCAACTGCAGTTCACGGACATCGGATTGATAAAGAACCACGGGGTCCTTCACCTTGAGCAGTTTTGTGCCGTCTGCGATCCGGCCAGAGGAGAGAATTTGCCCGCTCTCAAGACCCACCGCGACAGCATCCACAAGGCCGCTGCCGCAAATGCCCCTCGCTTCCACATCCCCGATCACTGTGGCGCATATTTCAGCACCACTTTGCGATACACGCGAAATGGCGCCTGTGGCCGCGCGCATTCCCATACGGATCGAGCCGGCTTCAAAGGCAGGTCCCGCGGCCGTGGACGCGCACACAATTCCATCACGATTTCCTATCGCAATTTCGCCGTTTGTTCCCAGGTCTACAAGCGCAATGAGCGTTTCGGCGCGAGCCATTCCGACGGAGACAATTCCGGCTAGAATGTCTGACCCCACAAAGCCGCCAAGGCAACGCTCAAATCGAATACTGCAATCTGCGGGAAGTTGCCAACCTAGTTCCCGCGCCTTGAAGCGCTGCACTCCAAGATGAGGAGAATGGAACGGCACCTGAGAAAGCGGCTCAACACTTAGTCCTGAAAACAGATGATGCATCACCGTGTTGCCGACAAGAACCACCTCGGCAATCTCCTGCTCGCGGCCACCAGCGAGCCTTGTGATCATCTGCTGCAGAGCGAGTCTCACCACCGATGTGAGGTCGGCGCCGGAAAGAGCCGCCTGAATTCTGCTCATCACGTCGGATCCAAACGACGCCTGGGGATTGAGCATGGTCTCAACTGCGAGCACGTTGCCTGTGGCCATGTCCAGCATCTGCGCGGCTATGGTCGTTGTGCCCAGATCAATGGCGATCCCCAGGCCGGACTTACTCCCGCCCGTAAGTCCAGAGTTATCCGTCAGCACGTCCATTTCCCATTGGCCGCACTCAAGAATAAGCGGCATTTCTGCGCGCGCCTGGCAAGCAAGCCGCCATCCCGCTTCAAGTTCCCCAGAAGAGAAGACGGTCAGGTCCGAATCGGTAATAGGGAGCGATCCCCCAAGTACGCGGACGCTGCAACCGCCGCAAAGGCCGGTTCCTCCGCATGGAAACTCAACGCCGTTTGCCGAGAGCGCGGAGATTAGCGAGGCGCCGCGAGGCACCTCGACCACCGCCGACAAGGGCTCCAATTGAATCCGCACGGTCTCGTTGCTCATATTGCTTCCACAATTGAGTCACCTAGTGCCCCTCGCACTGTCGACCCGGGAGGCACAACCAGAAAGTCCGCCGCATCCCAATCCCCATTGACGAGGCGCTCCATCAGCGTCAACGAACCCTTCACCTCATCAAACGTCCAGCCCTCTTTCTCTGCCTCGGCGCGAGCCTGGCTGCGGAAGTCGTCCTCGCCTTCAACACCGCTGGAGATATAAGTCAGACCAGAATAGTTTCGGCGAAAGGATCTGAACTCTTCAAATAGATATCTTCCATTCTCTTCGCCGTACTGAGCAATAAGGTCTTCAAGGCTGCGCCGTTCGCCGACCTTGTCGTTCCCAAAGGCGTAGACCGGCTCAAGAGTCTGGCCAGGAATCTGAAACTCAATCCAACCTGGGGAGCGAAAATAGGTGCCGGGATGAGCGTTGAAGTATTCCAGATAGTCTTGCCGGCTGCCCATCAGTAAGCCGATGCAGTCGTGCGCCCGAGGAAGCACTAACTGGGTCTTCCCCGCGCGCAGCCCTTCAGTCCCTCGACCGCACAGCGCGTAGCCCAGGAGGATTGCGTCATAGCCTTCCGCATCTACAGCATCGATGCGCTCTTGCAAATGCGGGCGCATCGACACACCCAGGTCGTGCAACCCCATGGTCAAGATCTCAGTCGAGATCGTATGGGGAGACCGGGTCAGGACTTGTTCCACCTCACGGGTAAGAACCTGGCAGCTTATCAGTTTTAGGCGCATGACTTCACCCGAGGGACTCTCCCGTGTTCCTTGCAACGCTGCCAATGAAAGACAGCTAAAGCGTTCTACAGACCATAACTCGCCTTATCATAGAGGCTTCCATATTGCGCCTCCAGATCATGCATCAGCACCTCGCCGTCCTTTGGCAGAGTGCCTAACTCATCGTCCATGCGTGTCAGCCACTGTTGCTCTTTGCGTGAAATATGAAGCTTCTTCTCTGCGACGCCGTCCTTCAGGATTTCAACGGCAGCCCGGCCCGCCGAAACAACCCTTTGATAAGGCGTATCCGCGCCAACGATGGCACTTGCAATCTTCATTGTAGCTGCGGGAGACAGCACCGCGGCTTGAGGACTCAACCACTCATCGGACACCGTCATCCAGTCCCGCATCCGCAAAGCGCCGCCTTCACTGGCCGATGCTGTATTCATCAACCGGCAGTCATAGGAAAGCAACTCAGTGAATACTTCCGGAGCATTCCCAGAGAGCAACCGCACATTCTGCACGGATTCATTGCTCCACAAATCGCACATCCCTGCAGCAATGTTGCCAAGCGGGCTGAAGTGCGCGCAACTGGCAGACTTTCCTTCCATTGAGATTGGATAACCCGTGATAGCTTTGATAACCGGGCCTTCATACGCGCAATCCTTTGACGGACCAACCGCTCCCTGCTCGAATGCAGCCAGGCTGCGGACCGCGCTCATCGCACGGACTACCGCGGCAAGAACTTCCGGGAGCATCTTCTGGTGGGCTAACTGCATGGCAGTGTTGGCAAATCCGCAGGCCGAATCTCCACCGCAGATAACTCCCGGATGCGCATCGCAAATACTATGAATCTCGCCCCACAGCCAGGACATGTCTCGGGGCGCGAGCACTCCAAGCGCAAAAACAATGCCCGGAAAATCGCCATACATCAGTGCCTGATCGTGAACCTCTTTGCCACCTATGGACTCAATCGATAGGATGTCCGCGCCCGCTTCGGCACACATCTCCAATGATCGCTTCAGGCGCTCCCACGGCTGGCCCGACCTCATCAACGGAGGCTTCTGCTGGTCGCGTATATCGGTGGGAGTAACGCGCAATGCGCATGCCAGATGATGCTTCTCGTGGTAAGTCTTCAAGTGCCGCTTCAGCAGCGCAGTTAGCTCGGCTCCCCACTCCGGCCGCTCCGTCATGGGTGGCAAAAGCTCAAACTCCAGTACGATTCCAGGCGTGCCCAACGACGCTGCGCGCCGCAGAATCTGCTCCGCCATCTGATCGTAGTGCGCCACCACTTCCGGCCAGGTCTCGTCCGTCATATTCATCGGCGGCAGGGTAAAGTTCACTTCGGGAAAGACCGTTCCTCCGCCAATAGTCAACCCCAATCCGCACTCGAGAGGGTGCGGACAAACTCCGTACAGCAATTGATCCATACTTGGAATCGCTAGTGTGGAATACTTCCTGACTATTTGCTCAATCATCGTCTCTCTCTTCCGCAAGGATGCCGATCACCAGGCCCAAACCGCCGATAGCATCTTTGCTGTACAAATCTTCCCGGTCTCTTTAACCCAACCCATTGAACCGAATGGCGCCCGATGGACCAACCTCTTTTGCTAGCATGGCTCAGCAAGCAACGGCTTCAACCATCATCGCCTGCACCTTTTTCCTGATCGCATCCTGCGCACCGGGCACGAACAAGACATCGCACTCCGAACCCACGATGTATGGATGGTCGCAGGCCTTCATTTTCGAAACCAACTCCTCGGTGAGTCTAACCACTTCTTCAACTGGCATCGCACCATCGGAGTAGAAAGACTTGGACGGAAGGTTGCCGTAGAGCACCACGTCGGCGGGCACAAGCCGAGCATCTTCCCAAAGTTTTCTTGAACAGCCGAGGCTGAGCATCACGGGATGAAGGCGATGCGCGAATGCCTCGACCATCGAGTCGATCAATTCGCCGCAGTCGTGGAAGATCAGGTCACAGCCCGCCTCTTCAAGCGCAGCTTTCAAGCGCAGATTCGGTTCCATCACCAGGCGCTCAAACAGATTTGAGCCGGCCTTGAGTTGACGAGGCGAAATGAAGGCTGTGCACGCCGCCGGCTCGCATATCATGATTGCCTTGGCGCCATGCTGGATCTGGCTTCGAACCGAGCGAAGAACCGCAGCTTCAGATATCCGAAGGCACTGCCAAAGCAGTCGCACATCTTCCGAATCTCCTGGCTCGACTCCGGAGCCAGCCAGCGCCGCCACGGTAATAGGATCTGCCATGAGCCGCGTCGTCAACGAGAATGGGCCAATCGCCATTCCCACCGGAACAAGATCCTGGTGCGTACCGATGCACGCGAGCGCCTCATCGCGAGCGCGGCTTCCTGCACACAGCGGCTCGGTCTGTTCACCGCATAGTTTTGCAAGCATGGCTTCGCTAAGCGGCGAAGTGAAGTGATAACTCTCTGCCTCCGCCTCTGGAATCCCGGCTAACCTGAGCAGATCGATCTTCTCAAGCCGCAAGTCCATAAGTGGAACCGCAAGCGGCGAGGCCCAGCGCCGCGCCGCCCGTTCAATCACTTGGGCCAACGCGGGACCATCGTTTCGGACCTTCTCCGGATCACTTTCTTCGTGCATTACCAAATCGGTCCCGATAGGCATCCGCAGTCCGCCAGCCGCAAGTTCCAGATAGAATTCCCTACCCATTGGACTGCGCCGCTCATTCGTTGTATCAGGCTGCTCCAAGAAGGTTCCTCACCAAGCCCACAGCACCGCTTGCGCTCTCGCTGTAGCCATCTGCGCCAATCTCCTTGGCATACTGCATTGTCACTGGAGCACCGCCAATCAGCACTTTGACATGGGTTCTCAGACCCGCCGTTTCCAGGGCGTCGATGGTTGTCTTCATCGCAGGCATCGTCACCGTTAGCAGCGCGGACATGCAGACAATCTGAGGCTTACGCTCCGCAACTGCAGCCACAAACTTCTCCGGGGAAACATCGGTACCGAGATCGATTACCTCGAAACCACTGCCTTCAAGCATGGATCCGACGATGTTCTTGCCAATGTCGTGCAAGTCGCCCTTCACGGTGCCAATCACGACCCTCGTGGAGAGCTTCTCGCCGGAAGCCACCATCAGCGGGCGCAGCAGTTCCAGAGCGCTCCGCATGGCACGGCCTGCCAGCAGGAGTTCAGGGACGAAGTATTCCTCGGCCTCAAAAAGTCGGCCAACCTCATCCATTGCAGGCACCATGGATTCAGAAATCAGATCCAACGGCAACACACCGGCTGCGATTGCAACCTCAGTAGCCGCATGTGCTTTTTTCGCATTACCATCAAGGATTGCACTATAGAGTTCTTCAGATCTCGCCATGTTCCTTCACCTCAAATCGTCGTTAAAATCAGAAGCAAGTTCCCTGCACGCGCTTCGACCGCATGAGTGTTGTAGCGTAACCGCTCAGACCAAAGAGGAGCAGACTAACAGCTAACTCTGAGATAACACTGTTGCGGAAGAAGGGCAAAGCTGCGACGTAACAAGCACCCAAGCCGGACAGTGTCTTTGGATACATACCCCACTCAGCCCACACCGTAAAGTTGCTTACGACAAAAAACGACACCGCTGTCAGCAACGAAGTTCCGGCCACTCGCCTGGACGATAGGGCGTTCCCAAGCATTGCCGCTCCGAGAATCAACGCTGCCAGATACCATGCCCAAGTCACTACATGATCGCTCGTCAGCGGGTATCCATAACGATGTGTTGTTAAAAAGATATCCACGCCGATCAGTGTTGATAAGGGAATGACAAACTCCCGCACCGGCCGATTGGCTGCGAAGAAGAGAAGGCAGGCGAAGATAGGAATGAAGTTATAAGGATGACTTACAGTGAGGCGGAGCAGAGCCACCCCTGCAATGAGGATGTACGGAAGAACAGTTAAATGTTTTCTTTCAAACCACTTCATGACTTTTCCTCTTTCTGGCCGCTATGCTTGATTACTCGAGATACTCGCCTCGGTGTGTGTTTTGGCGAAAGTCGCCAGGGCGCGCAAGTTGTCATGCGGCGTGTCGCGAACAACTTCACACCCCGCGCCTACAATCCACTGTGCGCCTACCTGCTTTTGCATTGCTTCAAGCGACTGCACAATCGTCTCGGGGGAGCCGTTGCGCAAACCCCTCACCGGGTCCATGTTCCCTGCCAGCGTCTGACACTGCCCCATTTGGGTTCGTGCTTGATCCATCGGTACGGGGTAGTCGATATCCACCATCTCGCACCCCAATGCGCCCATCCCATCCAGTATTCGGCGCGTATTTCCGCAGATGTGCAGGCGAACTCTTCCGCCTCTGGCGTGGATGGCATCCACGAGTTTCTTTTCCCATGGCCACACAAATCCCTTGTAGATGCGCGGACCCACAAGTGACGCCGCTGCATCTCCTACCCCAATGATGTCGGCCCCGGCTTCGATCTGCGCAGAAGCGAAGCGGATTGCTCCCTCCACCGTGAATTCGAATAGGTCGTTTACGAATGCAGGATCGTCTGTGAAGTCCAGCATCAGGCGGTTAATCCCGCGTAAGTCCGCTGACTCCGCGCATGGCCCTTCGACCCAGCCCTCAACAAAGAGATCCTTGCCTACTCGATCATGCAGTAACTCGACGCCCCGAATCCGGTCTTCCATTCGCCCGCCCGAGAGCGGATCTGGAGCCTTGAATCCAGCCAGCAGCAGCTTATCTGCAAACAGGGCTTCTTCCTCGATAATAGCCGGGGGTTGGTCGTCATACCACTGGATCTTCGCACCGTAATCGGTAGCTTCGCGCGTAGGGCAGGATATCGTGGACACATAGTCCAAGCCGAACATTTCGGCTGTCTTAATCTGTGCGTCCGCCAGGATTCTGTGATCGAGAACATACTTTCCGTACTTCGCCCCCAGGATATCGGCGGCAAACATCATGGTAATCGGCATGCAGGGAAGGCGATCAGGCTCCCTTCCAGCAAAAACCGCGAGTATTCTTTCACGGCCAGTCATAGACACACATCGTTTCTTAAGTGCGGTAAGGACCCTCGACACGGTCAATCAATTTGGAGTGAATTCTCAACAGATAATATAAACACACACACCACGCTTTTTCTTCCCTAGAGTTGACCAGATTCTATATTTCATTTGCACCTTGTTCAAACCGTGGGCTTCGGGCGTGGACGGAACAGGCGAGCAGTTCCCGCGCTGCATTCAGAGCGAAGCTAAGGTTAAACCCTGGCGTCGTTCCGGGGTCCCCGCCAGGGCCTGACCTTGATTTTCTTTGTTTTCGCCAAAACCCGTGATTCCCAGGCCCCCATTCCTCCCTGCTGAAGTCACGGCAAATGTGCCAGGAGAAAACCCGTATGGCGTTGTGGGTTCTACACTTGCTCAGCACCTGGCCCGCCACGATTCCCTCAACCAACCGCGCTGACTTCAATAACCTCCACCGGGCTTGACTCAGGAAACGCAATTGCAACACCGCGCGTCCAATCGGAGTTCCCGAAGACGCCAAGATCTTTGCCCGTAATTACTGACCGCAACCTGTAATTGCCTGTGGGCATCAGTGGCAACTGGACGGTAGCGGCAGTTTCATGCGACTTGTTACGGAACACCGCAATTACACCATTGCCGCTGTGCGCCAGGCGCGCGAAACCGTCCCAGGCGGCAGGCGACGGTTGTAGCCAACTGCCAAGCGGGAAGAAGCTTTCACTGATCTTCGTCTTCGCTCTCAGCTTCTTGAACCAGCCAGTTTTCTCGTGGTACCACTGCCGGTCGGCGGCGCTCAGTTTGCGCAGATCGCCAAGCAGCAGCGGAGCCGAGCCTATCGCCGTCGCAAAACTTTCCTGAATTGTGGGTAGTTCGGCATGAATGTTGCCGATCAACATACTTTCCACTGGAATCGAAGCCGCTCGCTGATAGAGCAACTGCCGAGCCTGCAACGGGCCGGCAGAATCAGGCTGCCTGTCGTCAACATTACTCATCCAGTCCAGATCGCCGGCCGCAAGCAGTCCTGCGTCAATAACATGTTTCTGGCCCCAAAGTTCGAAGGTCAGATCCAGCAGAACCTCGGGATGCTTCTGATAGATCTTGGCAGTCATATACGAGAGGCCCTCGTAAATCATGTTGAGCGATTCGGCCCAGTTGCCGTGGTCGTGGCCCTTTGCCCAGCAACCCGGCGCCTCTCCATAGGCATTGAAGACAGTAGTTAGATCGAGCTTCACATACGCCAGGTGAAAGCGTTCGATCGCATCGATGATTCGGTCTGCGGCGGAGTCACGAAATGCGGTTGCCATGCACATGACAACCTTTTCGCCCCCCATCGTTGAAGTGGTCTTGGGTTTTCCTTCCCGGTCAAGGGACGCCCATTCGGGATGGTTGCGATAGTCCGCGGTCGTGGTTCCGATAGCAGCCACCGGTATCCACAAGCCCAGTCGCATGCCCTTTGCTTCAACAGCTTCCAAAATGGATTTCAAGCCGCCAGGAAACGAGGTCAGGTTTACGCTGTTATCCCCGTATTCCTGTTGCCAGCCGTCGTCGATAGTGAACACATCGATACCCATGACGCTAGCGGCTTCAATCAACTCGACCACTGTATCGTGATTGATTCCCCGCTCAAATGGCTCCCACGTGTTGTAAATCCACGGTGGCCCTTGCGCATCCACCCGCCGCATCAACACCTTGGCCGTGTAAGACGGTAGCCGCCAGTGCGGATCTTGAAATCCGCTTCCGTTGCGATAAGTCACCAGCGACACGCTGGCCGTCTTGAACTCTTCTCCGCCCGCAATTGAGCGCTCGAATGGCATGAGGTCAGTATCGTAAAGTACGCCGATGCGCACACTTTCCGCGTCGTCCCACCCACTTACCTCGGTGCGCTTCATGTAGCCCGGAACCTCGCTGATGATGGCCAGGCCCGCCCCGGTTCGACCATTGGCTACCAGCAACCCCGCATCCTCTGAGCGGCCTGTATAGAAGATCTCGCGGGGGATGGTTCCGTACTGTGTAAGGAGAGTCGTTTCATTCTCCGGCCCTACCGAGACTCCGATGGCCTCAATATTGAGGTGGGAAAAATGAAGGGCCGAGGTACCCGTATTCTTCATCACCAAATGCTTGCGAACCGCCGCGTGGCCGTCATAAACGTTGTAGATTACAGACACATCCAGAGAGAGAACCTTGTGGCGCAGTTTGACCGTAAGCGACTTCCCGTTAGCGATAGCTGCCACATTGGCGCCTAGTAGGGAAAACTCCGAACCACTCCCTGTACATGAGTGTCCACTGCATAGAAAAGAGAACTCCTGGGCCATGTCCATTCGGACCTTGCCTGGGGCAATGAAATCAACCTGCGTCGTCAGGTCCGACAATCGCTCGGTGAACAGCCCCGCCTGGGGATCAAATCTCACAGCTCGTGCAATTTGGCCATTGCCAACTGTCCAGCTTTCGTTTCCGCCCTCGGCGGCAGAACCTTCTCCCTGGCTGTAAACCGCGCCAAAAGCCCAGCTTGGCCACAAACCGCTGGTCGCCACCAGCAATCCATTGCGAATTACTCCTCTTCTGCTGACCGATGCTTTAGTTGCGTCTATCATCGCTTCTCCTGAGCCTTGAAAATCAACTGCGGACCGTGGATTCAATCGCGGAAACTGTAACCGCCCCATCATATACGGCGCAACACGGTTAGGGTGTTATCGGAAAGGTAACATCGCGCAACAAAGCGTCACCTGATTGGCACCACTGAAACTGTATCTTCAGCACCACCTAGTTGCCGAATCTGTTTTCTTAGGAGAAGGACCACCGCCACGCCGGATGAGCGAGGCGGATTGGTCTTTCTCGCAATATCGACTGCTTTGACTCCAAAGACAGAACCCCATGATTCCAGGCACTCCCGACGTGTCAAAATCCTGGATGCTCCTGAGGAACGGAGGTTAACACTGGCCAAAATTCGCTGTCCTCTCAGTGATTTGCACGATTATGTATGCCATTTGCCATGATGTGACAAGGAGCGGTTCCTGTCTCTAAGTTGCGATTTTCCCGTCGATGCCTCTTGTTTAAAGTGCATGGTCCAGGGAGTTCTTGACACGGTCAAGACCCGTGAGTATAAAAGGGAGGCGCAAATTCAATCGATTGAATAAACTCGTTCTTGAAGGGGCACCGGTGCACCAGACTGCAATCTTGAAGACAACACCTGAAGGCAGCGTGCTCTACCTGACTTTTGTGTGCATCGTTTCGGCGCTGGGCGGGTTGCTTTTCGGATTTGACACCGTCGTGATCTCCGGCACCTTGACGGCCCTTAAGGCGCAGTTCACCCTCCAGGCTGCGATGGAGGGTTGGCTGGTAAGCTCAGCGCTGCTGGGGTGTGCCGTTGGCGCGCTCGTCGCCGGAACCCTTGCTGACAGCTTTGGCCGCAAACTCGTTCTGCTTCTTTCAGGATTGCTCTTCGTGGTATGCAGCATTGGTTGCACGCTGGCTTGGAATCTGGAAGTACTTATCTGGGCGCGTCTTATCGGGGGGCTCGGCGTAGGGCTAGCTTCAATGGTCTCTCCGCTTTACATTTCCGAGATGTCTCCGCCTCACCTTCGCGGCCGCATGGTGACATTGTTTCAATTTGCCATCACTATCGGAATCTGCATGGCGCTCTTTTCAAATGCGGGATTGCAGCACCTGGCATCTCAAGGGATCGTCGGCCACAGTGGCGGTTTTTACCAGAGAATCGTGGTGGACCAGGTGTGGCGTGCCATGTTTGCCATGGAACTGATTCCCTCCATCCTGTTCACCGCTCTTTGCTTTATCGTTCCCGAGGCGCCCCGGTGGCTTATCAAGGTCAACCGTGTTGAGGAGGCAAGGGCGGTTCTAACTAGAATCGGCGGCAGTTCCTTGGCAGACAGCGAAGTAGATGAGATACAGAACACAATCTCAGTTACCAGCGGGTCGATCTCCCAGTTATTCAAACCCGACCTGCGCAAGGCGCTTTTTGTTTCTCTGTTTCTTGCCATTGCTTCAGAGTTGAGCGGAATCACAATCGTCTTCTACTACGGCCCGGACATCCTCGAGAAGTCTGGTGTATCGCTGGGGCAGGCACTCGGAGGGTTTGCGACCATCGGCCTCGTCAATGTGCTGTTCACCATAGTTGCCATCTGGCTCATGGACATCGCCGGACGCCGGCTGCTCCTCTTCGTCGGCACGGTTGGAGCGATAAGCTCCCTGGCAGTTGTCGGAATTCTATTCCGCAATGGCCACACCGAAGGCTTGATGATCGTTGGCATGCTCTGCTCTTTCGTCGCATGTTTTGCATTTTCGATGGGGCCGATCAAATGGGTCATAATGTCGGAGATATTCCCAACCAAGATTCGCGGCAGGGCCATGGCCATCGCAACTCTTGCTGTGTGGGTAACTGACGGCATTTATAACCAGTTCTTCCCTCTGCTCCGGAACCGGCTCGGTATATCCGGCAGTTTCTTCATGTTCGCCACGCTACTGGTGCCTCAACTCTTCTTCATTTGGAAAGTAATGCCGGAAACCAAGGGCCGCACGCTTGAAGACATTGAGCGGTCCTGGGCCGCGTGAGCACGGCAGTCTTCGAAAAGCACCTGGGCTTTGACCGTCAATCCGCCTTCCGTGCACAATGATGCACAACTGCGTTTGCCTGTTTTCGACTGTCCGCGTCATAACTGCTGTCAGGTAGAATGCTCTTGGTACAATCCAAGGGCCCAAGAACCTTTTTCTCGGGCGCGCCATAACGGATGTCCTATTGAGAGCGACTATGAACGATTCAGAGACGAGCACGGAATTCTCCTCCAGGATCTTCCCTCATGCCATGCTGCGGGAAATATTTGAACAACCTCACGCCCTTGCCTCCTGCGCAGATCGCTACATAAGCGAAGCCAATCTGAAGCCGGATTCTTTCACGGCGGTCGGCGAGGCTCTGCGTGGCCGCGAGCGATTGGTAATCGCCGCCAGTGGCTCAAGCCGTCATGCTGGATTGGCCGCTGAGATCATGCTCGAAGATCTGGCCGGGTTATCGGTAGATGTTGAGTACGCAAGTGAATATTGCTACCGTTCTACCCACACGCTGCAAAACCCTTGCGTGGTCGTGATTTCGCAGTCGGGAGAGACAGCCGACACGCTTGCTGCACTTAGTGAGGCACGCGCTCGCGGACTAAGTACCATAGCCATCACGAATAAGGCTGACTCCACGATGGCGTGTTCGGCAGATGCCTCCTTGCCGACTTATGCCGGGCGGGAGTTGGCTGTTCCGGCAACCAAGAGCTTTACAACCCAATTAGCTACCTTGTACCTGCTCACGCTTTACGTAGCACGGCTGCGCGGCCGGATGACGCAGCAAGCTGTATCCACCCGTTGCGTGCAGTTTCAATCGCTAATAGCACAACTGAGAGACGCGCTGCCGCGATGGGAACAGCAGACCCAAGCACTCGCCGCACGGCTTGAACACGCCAAGACTTTGCTCTACCTTGGACGCGGCATTCACTATGCAATCGCACGTGAAGGCGCGCTGAAGCTAAAGGAATCGGCTTACTTGCAGGCAGAAGGCTATCCAGCAGGAGAGCTAAAACATGGGCCGAATGCGCTGGTGAGCCGTGAAGCTCCCCTGGTTGTGCTGGCCACGCAAGATAGAGACGACCCCGACTCCGTGTTGCGTTACAGCAAGACGCTGCAACTGTTGCACGACATGAGAGCGCAGAATGCCGAGATCATTGCCATCGTCTCCGAGGGCGATGAAGATATTCCAAAACTCACCCCGCACGTGATCGCCATCCCACCTGCCAGCGAGCATCTTCTTCCGATTCTTGAAGTGGTGCCACTTCAGATGTTCGCCTACTTCAGCGCGGTCCTGCGCGGCATCGACGTGGACCACCCGCGCAACCTTGTGAAGGCAGTCGTGCAAGAGTAGTTAGCCCGGGATTTCAGTCCAGGCATCAAACAACCTGGCTCAGGCCGTGGTGATAACCTTCTTCGCGCCCGCCCTCTTTTTCGCTGTCGAGCCGCGAACGACAATCTCCGGAGGCATCATGTAACTGGAGCTAAACCCTTGCTCCTCATCTACGCTCGCTTCTCCAACTTTCAGGCATTGCAAAACGTAGTCGGCTGCGTATTCGCCCATCTTCATCATTGGCTGGCGGATGGTCGTTAGTCCGGGAGTGCTGAGCGCCGCCGCCGGAATGTCGTCAAATCCGATCACGGAGCAATCCTGCGGCACTCGAAGTCCACCTTCAGCGAGCGCCCGAATGGTGCCATAAGCGGCGATGTCGTCAAACGCCAGCAATGCTGTGAATTGCTCGCCTGACTGAATAAGGTTTCCAACCAGCTTTCTGCTTCCATCGAATCCAGAAACTGAATCCGCCGTATCCGGAAGACTCTGCATCAGAGCTGGTTTGAGCCGAAGACCCACTTCGCTGGCAAACCGCCGAATTCCCTTCCAGCGCAGACGGCTGTCGAAAAGGTGCTTTGGCCCGCGAATGAAAGCTATGTCGCGGTGGCCCAATTCATAAAGATGCTTGATGGCCGCATAGCCACCAGCTTCGTTATCGACGGAAACCGACTTTATAGTAGGCGTCTCACATTCCCGGCCCACCATCACCGTTGGAAGCTGGCGATTACTGATGTTCTCAAGCACCGAGATGTCGAAGAGCAGCCAGTTCGCCACGGTGATCAGGCCTTCAACGCGGCGCTCCAGCATCATTTCCGCATACAAATCAACCTGGTGAGGCTGGTTACATGCATCCATGATGATAGGCAGGTACGGAGTCCCAATAAGCTTTCGCTCAATGCCCTGCAAGATGAGAGTACAGAACGGATCGGCAAGATCAATCACCAACACGCCGATCGTGCTGCTCCGCTGGCTGCGCAACGAACGCGCAAAAACATCCGGGCGGTAGCCGAGGCGCTTGGCCGTTTCCTGAACCTTCTTTTTGGTTGAAGCCGCGACATAGCGCGATAGAGGCGCTTCATTCAGCACGATGGAAACTGTCGAGGAAGAGAATCCGCTTGCTTTGGCTACGTCAGCCAGGGTAACCCTTTTCAGTCCTGATTTTTGATTGCGCATTGCCTCTCGGGCCCCCTTACGCTGGATTGAGGATCAACTTCTCCTCGGCATTAGTGCGGAGCCACGAATATGTAGTGTCCGTACGCTGGCAGAATTGGCAAGATTCTATCCCATTGTGTAACCACTGCCTGATCCGCATTGGGATATTCCGGCTCATGCTGTTTGAATAACTTTAACGCACCAAGTCCATCAAGTCGAGATACTCTTGCAAATTAAATTCAAACGATTTAAGATGCGCTTTTGCGTGGCACGCGGCAGATCTGACCCTCTCTATTTAAGGATCATTGGCATGCTCGGCGGGCAAGCCTCGCAAGGCAAGTGATATGCGTTTTTGCGCGTTGTGAGCAGTTGCGAGACCGAATCTGCTCCATAAAGTCACAATGGATGAAGTATCTATCCCCGGAGGCTATTCATGAAGCAATCTGCGGCAATGACTCGACGTTCATTTGTGACCATGGCAACTGCCGGGGCACTCGGGGTGGCAACCGCACCCGCACTCACTTCTTCATTATTAGTACCGGGTAATGAAACACCTGCCGGCCAGGACGACCTGAAAGTCCGGTGGCAAAAGCTCGACGATGCGATTCGTAGTTGGTGGGACGGCGACCTGCGCCACGCAAATGAAGATGATATTCGAGACGACCCAAAGAAGACCCTGCTCTATCTCCCCTACCCCTATGTCTCAGGCGGAGGCTCCGAGTCTGCCTTTCCTGAAATCTACGGCTGGGACACGCAATTCACAAACATCGCCCTGATTGATCATGGTCGGTTCGAAATCGTTCGCTGGCATATTCTCGATCAGCTTTTCCAGATTGACCGCTACGGAATGGTTCTGAACGGCAACCGTAGTTTTTACATTTCTCGCGGGCAGCCACCGCTGCTGGCCATGAGCGTTGAAAACTACCTTGCCGCCGCGAAGAATGACGAACTGGCGATCAGAGCCTATCCCAGCCTGGAAAATGAATACACCAATTATTGGAACGGCCCGGCACACCTTACTCCCATCGGGCTGTCAACCTGCAGAGATTCGGGGTCGGACTCCCTATCGCCACAGCAGGCCGCGGAGTGCGAAACCGGGTTGGACTTCACGCCTATTTTTGACGGGGACGTTCGCCGTTGCGTGCCTATTCATGTCAACGTCGCCTTGGTGCGCTATGCACGAGTGCTGGCCATGCTGGCAGAGCGCTTTGGCTGGAAGCAGAAGGCTGATAATTGGCGTAAGGAGGCACAGCAGCGTGCAGACAAGATTAACGAATACTGCTGGGACGAAAAAGTTGGATGTTACTTCGAGTACGATTACGTCCGCAAGCAGCGTCTGCCATATTACTCGCTCAATGTCTTTTGGCCGTTATGGGAAGGCATTGCCTCTGAGTCACAGGCGCGCCGAGTTGTGGAACATTTGGAGAAGTTTAACCGCCCGTTTGGGCTGACCTTTACTGATAAGAACTATCCCAGCCCTTATCCGGAATATGTGGCGAATGAGTGGGCCTATCCAGAGGCGTGGCCGCCTCAGCACATCGTGGTTGGCCAAGCACTGCAGCGCTATGGTTACAATGACAAAGCGCGTGAAGTATGCCGCAAGTACATCGCAAATGTCGTAGACACGTGGGAAAAGACTGGCCATCTCTGGGAGCGTTATAACGCTGTTGAAGGTGGTCATACTGTGCCTATTGAACGGCAACCACCGAGGCCGCTGCACGGTTTCACTTCGGCATCCGCGGTGGTAGTGGGACGCATCGCATTCAGTTAGTAGTTCCGCCATCTTTCAGCTTCTATCCAGCACATAGCAATGCTCATGCTGGATTGGAACAAGGGCTATTTTAATCGCGTTAGTTCAATTGACAAGGAGTCCTTCAATGATTCAGGACCTGTCCCAAATTCATCACCCCTTGGGTAAACTCGGGAGACTTCCGGCGACTGCCGGGGAATGGGAAAAATTCCAGTTAACTGACCAGCAGATCGCGGACTTCGACCGTAATGGTTATCTAACCGGTATTCGCGTACTCGACGATGAGCAGATCGAGATTCTTCGCGCTGAATTAGACCGGCTTATGGATAAGTCCCATCCGGCCCATCATCTGTTCTATGAGTTCCACACCAACGAATCTCAGGATGCAAATACCACTCTCTTCCACGCTTTGGGAGCATGGAGGATCGAGTCCGGCTTCCACGATGTGTTGTGGAGCCCTGCCATTCTGATGGCCATGTCGCAGTTACTCCGCGGACCAGTTCGCTTGTGGCACGACCAACTCTTTTGCAAACCTGCCGAACACGGAGGGGTCGTTGCCTGGCACCAGGACTACTCCTATTGGACTCGCACAGTGCCCATGGCGCACCTCACCTGCTGGATAGGTCTCGATGACAGCACCAAGGAGAACGGGTGTCTTTATTACTCGCCTGGCAGTCATCGCTGGAATCTGCTGCCGGTGACTGGTTTGACCGGTAACATGGATGAAATCCTCACCGTGCTTACACCGGATCAGAAAGATGCGTTCCACCCGGTTCCGATTGAATTGAAGCGCGGAGAATGTTCTATCCACCACCCGCTACTCGTTCACGGCTCCTTTGCTAACTACTCAAAACAGCCGCGTCGCGCCACATTGGTCAATGTCTTTTGTGATGGAACTCAATCTGCTACGGACGACGAGTTACTCTCAGGCGTGCCTCCAATTCCAAGAAATTCCCCAATGGGTGGCCAGTTCTTCCCGGTACTCTTCGATCCTCAAACAAGTGGCTGCGACATGTCACATTTCTCCAGGCCTGTCGCGCTCGATTCTGCGAACAAGGACTAGCGAAGCAGGCTCGAGGGTAACTCTGGGCTCAGTTGCTCCAGCCTGAATCCCCGGCGCGTTTCTGGCCAGGAACAGCGGGCAAACCCGGTTGCATCGGCA